>Ga0197143_1000108_pt1 | contig 91193 bp, 96 predicted proteins | sample GBS70_MetaG_FD_148603 | JGI IMG/M metagenome (GOLD analysis project Ga0197143, IMG submission 148603) | Sediment microbial communities from Great Boiling Springs, Gerlach, Nevada, United States - GBS 70_MetaG | ecosystem: Environmental > Aquatic > Thermal springs > Hot (42-90C) > Sediment... | reverse complement strand
AAGAAAGGATGCAAAACCAATTATCTCTTTATATCCGTCAGCCAAAAAACAGGCTGAAAAGGCAGTATCTATTATCCAGAATGTCATTAAAGGAAAAAGACCCTTAGAGATTCCTCGCGACTTAAGTACTGATATGGAACTGATTTTTAATCTTGCGGAGGCCTATAAAATGAATCTCCGCATCTCAGCAGATTTACTTACAGAGGCAACGGAGGATATTTGAACCCTTCTTTACAACAAAAAAGGAAAAAGGGACAGGCCTCGGTCTATCAATTAGTTACAGGATAATAGAAAGTCACGGTGGTAAGATAGAAGTGAAGAGCGAAGTCAACAAGGGTACAAGATTTACTGTGATTTTACCTGTCAATTTATCTTCTTGACGAGTATCTCATCAGCAATGGCAGGATCTATGGCAATTACAGTCTCTTCCACCTGAAGAACTATTGTCGGTTTCTTCTGGAGAAGCCTTATCTTTACACCAGGGACAATCCCCAAGGAAGATAGCTTTATAACACTCGTCTTTTGAGATGGAATAATAAATACTATTTTGACATCTGTACCTGGTTCAACATTGGAAAGCCTTGTTATTAAAGGCTCTACATCAATACGGTATCTCTTACAGCACTCACCTCTCGGTATTGGCTTTCCGTGTGGACATGTGGGAGGATGGCCAAGAAATGTACAAACGCTATCCGTCAACTCATTACTTAAAATATGCTCAACCCTGCAGGCATCGTCTTTAACAAGGTCATCCCTAAGTTCAAAGACATCTGAAAAGAGCCTCTCAGCAAGCCTGTATCTCCTGATAAGTCCTTTTGCCCTTTCATATCCCTTCTCGGTAAAGTCAATATCATCATCTTTAAGATTTATTAAACCATCCTGAAGAAGTAATGAGATTATACTCTCAGGAGATTCATCATCAGAGCTTATTCTAAAATTAGATAGGGTGCCTTTTCCATCCTCTTTTAAAATCCATATTAGTTCAAGGGCCTCATCAATCCTCTCTTTCTCTTCAGATGTCCTTTCCTTGACCACAGGGTTACCTCATAATAGAATCAAAGGGTAATTCTAAGTCCATAACATGTTTGAAAGTTTTTCTATGGATGGGACAGGGTCCATAAAGTTTCAACTGTATTAAGTGTTCTTTAGTACAATATCCCCTGTGTTTCTTAAAACCATAATAAGGATAAAGGGAATCATAATACTCCATTATCCAGTCTCTCAAAACCTTTGCAATAACAGAGGCTGCTGCAATAGAGGCACTTCTATCATCACCCTTTTTTATAGATATCTGTTTTAAAGGTATATCCAATTTGATAGCATCTATCATTATGAGCTGGGGTCTTATTTTTAGCATCTCCAGTGCCTTGATCATTGCCTTTTTAGTTGCCTCAAGAATGTTGAGCCTCTCTATATCTCTAACATCTATTACACCAAAACCTACATCATCTGCCTCGAGCATGATCTTCCAGAAAAGTTCTTTTCTCTGTTGACCGCTAAGTTTCTTAGAATCTCTTAATCCCTCTATCCTGAGTTTCTCCCTCAATATCACAGCACCAGCAACAACAGGACCTGCTATGCATCCTCTACCTGCTTCATCAACACCAGCAATAATCGTGTATCCCTTTTTCCTATAAAACTCATCATACGAAAAAAGGGACATGTTTATTCAAAAACCCTCTGCTCCTTTTCCCTTACCTTCGCCTCTTTACCCTTCTTCTTCCTTAGATAATAGAGTTTTGCCCTTCTGACATCACCTCTTTTTATAACTTCAATAGATTCGATAACAGGTGCATGGAGGGGAAAGATCCTCTCAACCCCTACCCCATAGGATATCTTCCTTACCATAAAAGTCTCCCTTGTCCCTCCACCCCTTCTTGCTATAACTATTCCTTCAAAGGGCTGAATCCTTTCCCTGTCACCCTCTTTTACCCTTACATAAACCCTTACGGTATCACCTACCCTAAAGTCAGGAATCTCTTTTTTCTTAAATTTCTCCTCAACTGCCTTTATTAACTCGTTCATAATTCCTCCTTTATCTCATTAATCAAGATTAAATCCTCTTCACTGAGGACAGCCTTCTCGAGCAAATCGGGTCTCCTCTCAAGGGTCTTCCTTAGGGCCTCTTTTCTCCTCCACCTTCTTATTGCCTCGTGATTACCACTCAGCAGGACATCTGGAACCTTCAGACCTCTGTAATCTGGTGGCCTTGTGTAATGGGGATAATCAAGGATACCCCACTCAAAGGATTCTTCAGCTACTGAGCTGTAATTTCCGAGGACACCCGGTAAAAGTCTCAATACTGCATCTATTATAACCAAAGCTGGTAATTCTCCTCCAGTAAGTATATAATCTCCTATTGAGATCTCCTCATCAACAATATACCTGACTCGCTCATCTATTGCCTCGTATCTGCCGCAGATAAAGGCAAGGCCTTTCTGTTTTGAAAGCTCTCTTGCGATTTTCTGGTTAAAAACCTTTCCTTGAGGTGTAAGGAGGATCGTGAGCCTCTCCTGTCCATCAGATTTTATATAATCCACTGCCTCAAAAATAGGTTCTGGTTTCATCACCATGCCAGAACCTCCACCATAAGGATAGTCATCTACTGTCCTGTGTCTGTCCTTTGTGAAGTCTCTGAGATTGTGTATCCTTATTCTTACAATACCCTCTTCAACAGCCTTTTTAAGAACACCATGAGAGATATAGGTCTTTATAATGTCAGGGAAAAGTGTGATGACATCAACAAGCATCTTCTCTGATAAAAAGGGCAGGCCTGAGGCCTGCCCTAAAAAAGAATATCTTTAATTACTTATTCAAGGATCTCAAGGACACAGCGTTTGCCGACCTTTGTACCAGCAGCACTGAGTATGGCCCTCATGGCACGGGCCGTCTTACCCTGCTTTCCTATCACCTTTCCAAGGTCACTCTGAGCCACCCTCAGTTCAAAGACCGTAGTCTTTTCTCCCTCAACTTCCTTGACACTTACCTCCTCTGGTTTGTCAACCAGAGCCTTTGCCATACTCTCAACTAATCCCTTCAACATGATGGTTCACCTCCTCAAGAAATTTTGGGCACTACAGGCCCACTCTTGCTAAAAGCCTTTTGACAGAATCTGTTGGCTGTGCACCCCTCTGGATCCATAACTTAGTCTTTTCCTTATCGATCTTAACCTCTGAATCCTTCAGAGGGTCATATGTGCCGAGCAAATCAATATAGGGCCCATCCCTTCTCGTTCTCGAATCAGCAACGACAATCCTGTAGAAGGGCCTTTTGTGAGCACCCATTCTCATCAATCTTATTCTAACCAATGTGCACCTCCTTTCCTGGAATATTAGCTATCAGATTGTATTTTATATCATATTGGCAATATGTTTGGAAGTCGCAATCCCTTTTTTCCTTTAAAGGCCTTCATAAGTTTCTTTATTTCATAGTATTGTTTTAAGACCCTATTTACATCAGCTACAGTAGTTCCACTTCCCATAGCAATACGCCTGCGCCTGCTTCCATTAAGGATTGATGGGTTACTCCTCTCCTCGGGTGTCATTGAGTTGATAATTGCCTCAACCTTTATAAGTTCCTTTGTATCAATATTAATCCCTTTAATCTTATTAAAACCAGGGATCATGCTCAATAATCCCTCAATAGAACCCATACTCTTAATCTTTCTTATCTGAAACCTGAGGTCATCGAGGTCAAAGTCATCTTCCTTTATCTTCTTCTGAAGTCTTTCAGCCTCTTTAATATCATAAGACTTTTGAACCTTTTCTATCAAGGTCAGTACATCTCCCATTCCAAGAATCCTTGAGGCAATCCTGTCTGCATAAAATGGTTCAATATTGTCCAGTTTTTCACCAGTCCCTATGAACTTTATAGGTCTTCCCGTTACAGCCTTCATAGAAAGGGCGGCACCACCCCTTGCATCCCCATCCATCTTTGTAAGGATAATCCCCGATATGGAAAGGCTTTCATTAAAGGCAGAAGCAACATTAACAGCCTCCTGGCCTGTCATGGCATCAACAACCAACAATATCTCATGGGGATTTGTCCTTGCCTTAATATCCTTTAGTTCCTCCATTAATTCTTGGTCAATATGAAGCCTTCCTGCGGTATCAAATATAAGTATGTCCCTTGCGTCAAGTCGTGCCTTCTTTATTGATTCCTCACAGACTTTAACGGGATCATTTATTTCCTTTGAATAAAAAACAGGGATGTTCAACTGGTTTCCTAAGGTTATAAGTTGTTCAATAGCAGCGGGTCTTTTTATATCAGCAGCAACAAGCATGGGCCTTCTACCTATAGATTTAAAATGATTTGCCAGTTTTGCTGATGTTGTTGTTTTTCCAGAGCCTTGAAGTCCAACCATCATGATTATAGTAGGAGGATTCGGTGAAAATCTAATTTTTGCATCAGGGGAATCCATCAGGTTTATGAGTTCCTCATGAACTATCTTTATGACCTGCTGACCGGGTGTAAGGCTTTCAAGAATTCCGCTACCAACTGCCTTCTCTCTTACAGCAGAGATAAAATCCTTTACAACCTTATAATTTACATCTGCCTCAAGAAGGGCAAGTCTGACCTCTCGAAGGGCCTGATCAACATCCTCCTCCTTGAGGATGCCCCTACCCTTCAGTTTCTTAAATATTGAGTCAAGTTTTTCTGTAAGAGCCTCAAACATGGTTAATTATAACAATCCCTTAATCTCTTTATCTACCCTTACGGCCATATCGGGGAAGTAACCTGGATACCTTTTTACAAGGATGCCTTCTTTATTAATTATAAAGATAGACGGGATGGTATATACGCCAAATCTCTTACTAATAGAAGTGCCGTTTATTGCTACCTTATAGGGAATGTTATATTCCTTTATGAATTGAAGCACCCTATCCTTTGTATCAGGACCTTCATCAACAGATACTGCTAAGAACTCAAAATCCTTTTCTTTATTATTTCTGTATATCTCGATAAGATCCGGGATTGCCTCTCTACAAGCCTCACACCAGGTAGCCCAGAATTCAATCAATACAACCTTTCCCCTGAGCTCAGAAAGTCTGATATCATTACCACTCGTATCTCTGAGGGAGAAATCAGGAACAATCTTGCCCTCCTGAATCACCTTATCCCTTGAGCAGGAGCTTAATAAAAAAAAGAGGAGTAGTATAAGAATCAGTCTCTTCCCTGATACCTTCACCATCATCGCAATTCACATCTGTCCAAGATAAGTCTTAAAAGGGCATAGGGCCGAAAAAGCACAAAAGGCGACTCCTTAATGTAACTTGTTAAATAACCTATCATGACCTTAATATACCTTACAAAGAACATTAATAACCTCATTATACCTTTAAAAATAAATCCTGTCGCTTCTTTTGTGTTTTTGAGGCCTTATGCCCTTTTGAAAATAACATTTTAATTTATTTTGGACAGCTATGATCGCAATTCCATTCTATCTCAACAAGAGCTCAATTAAAATATTATTATGTTGAAAGAAGGGCGTCTATCTTTGCTTTAAGATGAGACTTTGGAACAGCCCCAACAATCTGGTCCACTTTTTGTCCATTTTTAAAAAACATTATTGTTGGGATACCCATTATCTTATATCTGGAGGCAATATCAGGATTCTCATCTGTATTTAATTTAACAACCTTTACCTTTCCCGCGTATTCCTTGGCAAGCTCTTCAACAGTAGGTGCAATCATCCTGCAAGGACCACACCATACTGCCCAGAAATCGACCATTACGAGTCCCTCCGTATTAAGAACCTCCTTTTCCCATGTTTCTGTGGTTGCCTCTATAACACCATCAGCCATAAAGAACCTCCTACCTTCTATTTCTAAATTAGATAAACTTTTTTATTTTATTGGTTATGAAAACTCTTTGTCAAGCATATTTATCCTGTGGGCAAGGCAGGCTGCTCCAAAACCATTGTCTATATTCATTACCGCTATACCTGGAACACAGGAATTGAGCATACTAAGCAAGGCTGATATCCCACCGAGACTCATTCCATATCCTGAAGATGTAGGAACACCTATAACAGGTTTATCTGTTAATGCTCCTACAACACTGGGCAAAGCACCTTCCATTCCAGCAATAACAATAATCACCTTCGCCTTTCTCAATTGATCCATATGATCTATCACCCTATGAAGCCCGGCAATCCCGATGTCGTAAAGGGCCTCCACATTACTTCCAAGAAATTCACATGTTATAATGGCCTCTTCTGCTATTGCCATATCTGATGTGCCTGCTGTAACAATGAGAATCTTACCCCATTTTTCAACAGGCCCTCCTGCAACTATACAGCCACTCTTTTTATAATACTTAGCTGAAGGCATCTTGAGTCTCCTGTAGACCTCTTCACTGGCCCTTGTAATTAAAAATCTGCCGTGTCTTTTGTAAATCCTTTTTGCAATAGTCACCACATCTTCTGGTGCCTTATCCTTTGCAAATATAACCTCTGGAATACCTGAAATAGCTGGCCTCAGATGGTCTATCTTTGCAATCTTCAGGTCTTCATATGGAAGATGTCGAAATAAGTAGAGGGCCTCCTCAGGTGTGATCTTTTGTTGCTGAAGATCCCGGAATATCTTTAAAATATCCTCACTTCTCATTCTTCAGGAAATTCTTCCTTAAGGGGTCTTGCCATAAGTTCTCTTAAGGCATCCTGAGGAGATTTACCTCTGTAGAGGATCTCATAAACCTTTTCTGTTATAGGCATCTCAACAGAGTATCTCTGGCTAAGTCTAAAAGCAGACTCGCAAGTATCCACTCCCTCAGCAACCTCTCGCATATCTTTAAGAATATCTTCAAGTTTCTCACCCTTTCCAAGCCTGTAACCAACGGAATAGTTTCTTGATAGACTACTAGTACATGTTAGGATCAGATCACCAACACCACTCAAACCAGTGAAAGTCCTTCCATGAGCTCCCATGGCAATGCCAAGCCTTGTGATCTCTACAAGACCTCTTGTTATTAAAGAAGCCCTTGCATTGAACCCAAGACCAAGGCCATCAGAAATACCAGAAGCTATAGCAATAACATTCTTTAAAGCACCACCAAGCTCCACACCCATTAGGTCATCATGAAGATATACCCTGAACTTCTCAGAACTGAAGAGCTCCTGTATGAGGAGACCCTGGTGCCTATCCCTTGAAGCAAGGGTTACGGCCGTTGGCAACCCTTTTGACACCTCCTTTGCAAAGCTTGGGCCTGAGAGAACTGCTACTTGAAGACCTGTTATTTCCTTAAGGATCTCAGAGGGAAGTAATAGGGTCTCCTTCTCAATTCCTTTTGAGAGGTTTATAATTACAGCCTCAGACTTGTAATTTGCAGGTTTAGAAAAGACCTTTCTTATGAATTGTGTTGGAACAGCATTAATTATAAATCTTGCCTTTTCTACAGCATCAGGAAAATCAGATGTTATCCTAATATTCTCTGGTATAAATATATCGGGCAGATACCATAGATTCTTTCTCGTATTTCTGATAATATCAGCAAGCTCGGGTTCATAAACCCAGAGGCATACATCATAGTTCTTCTTTGCAATATGACAGGCAATAGTGGTTCCCCAGTTTCCAGCACCTATTATTGAGATATAACTCATAAGGTCAGGATTGACTTATAGCCCTGTCAAGTCTCTTAAGGGTCTTTTCTTTTCCAAGGACCTCTATAACATCAAAGATAGGAGGGCTTACAGTCCTGCCTGTAAGGACAACCCTCAAGGGCTGAGCAACATCTGCAAGCTTCACACCGAGGGATTCAACGAGTTCTCTAAATGCTCTCTCAAGGGTTTTGCTATCAAAACCATCCATGGTCTCAAGAAGTTCTTTTACCTTTATAAGATAAGAAATGCTCTTTTCATTAATAAGTTTCTTTGCCTCTTCCTCGATTTCTACATATTCAGCTATGTAATAGCTCAGAGAATTTGCAAGTTCAACGAGTGTTCTACATCTTTCCTTTAATGTAGAGATTGCCCTGTATATCCATTGTAGATCAAGTAAAGTCTCTTCTTTTATAATCCCCTCTTTTATAAGAAAAGGCCTGACAAGTTCATAAAGCCTCTCGGGTGTCGAGTTACTTATATAATGGCTATTAAGCCAGAGGAGTTTCTCTGGATTAAAAACAGCAGCAGACTTTCCAACATTCTCAAGGGAAAATTTCTCTATCAGCTCCTCCCTTGAGAATATCTCTTGGTCTTTATAAGACCAGCCAAGCCTTACAAGATAATTCGTCAAGGCCTCTGGAAGATAACCCATTTCTTTATAGGCCATTACAGAGGTAGCTCCGTGGCGTTTGCTGAGTCTTGTTTTATCAGGACCAAGAATCATGGGAAGATGGGCAAATTTAGGTATTTCGTAATTTAATGCCCTGTAGATATGGATCTGCTTTGGCGTGTTGTTCAGATGGTCATCCCCCCTGATTACATGGGTAATGCCCATCGCCACATCATCCACTACAACGCAAAAATTATAGGTTGGTGTGCCATCAGAACGCATTATGATAAAATCCTCAAGCTGTTGATTATCGAATTCCACCTTGCCCTTTATAAGGTCATCTACTACAGTAAGACCTGTTTGGGGCATCTTGAATCTCACCGCAGGAACCCTTCCTTGAACTGGCTTGTCGAGGTCTCTACAACGTCCATCGTATTTGGGTGGTTTGCCTGATGCAAGGGCAAGCCTTCTCCTCTCTTCAAGCTCCTCAGGGGAGCAATAGCAATAATAAGCTTTGTCTTCATTAATCAGGCGCTCTGCATATTGTTTATAGATATGAAACCGATCTGTCTGTCTGTACGGCCCTTCGTCCCACTCAAGGCCAAGCCATTTCAAGCCCTCAATAATAGCCTCAATATATTCCTCTGTAGAACGACTCCTGTCTGTGTCTTCAATCCTGAGGATAAAGACACCATTATGGTGTCTTGCAAAAAGCCAGTTAAAGAGGGCTGTTCTTGCACCACCAATATGCAGATGCCCTGTTGGGCTTGGAGCAAATCTAACCCTCACTTTGGAATTCATAATTATTGAATATAACAAAATATTAATGTGAAGGGCAAGGTTTTAATCTGCTAAAATAGCATTCGTGCATGAGGAGTCTTCTTTTTAGCTCCAAACCAAGGCTGTAGCCACACAAAGAGCCATTAGAACCTATTATCCTGTGGCAGGGTATAACAACGGGCAATGGATTCCTTCTCAGGGCCTGACCAACGGCCCTCTGAGCAGAGGGCCTGCCTATCTCTCTTGCAAGCCATCTATAAGTCCTCGTTTCACCATAGGGTATCCTTCTGAGGGTCTTCCAGACAGTAAGCTCAAATTCTGAAAAATAAGACTTTGCTTCGTCAAAATCAATAATGGTATTTAATCTGAAATCATCAGCATCTCCTGAAAAATACTTCTCAAACTGGCAGGTTATAGTCTCAGGAAGCCTCTTTCTTTTCACTCTTGGAAGAAGATATGATTTAGCAAAATAAAAAGGAAAGACTTTTTCTAAGAAATCTCCTGACAGTTCTGTTGAGATTCCGTAAAGGATATCTCCATTAAAAAGAATCGAAAATTTACCAAAGGGTGTATCAATTTCATCAAAGGAAAGTAATGTTTCTGCATGCATAATTATTCTGGCATGTAGACTTCAACCCTTTTACCACCCTTTTTAATTGCCTCCCTAAGGGCCTTTTCAGCACACCACACCAACTCCTCAGGAGTCTGATCCTCCAGAAACACAAGACCTACACTTACAGTTACCTTACCCTTTGGAAGGGTCTCCGCATATCTGTTTCAATCTTATCCTATCAGGGGCAACATCACCATTGGCTCTATAGTCCGTATAATCTCATCTATCATCTCTTTTTCCAGCTTCAATCTTTGCGAGGTCAAGCACATTGTTTATGAGTTCAAGGAGATATTTACCTCCATTGTGAATATTTTTAATGTATCTCATCTGATGGGGAAATCCCTGACTACTGAGACTGAAGGGCAAAAAATGCACCTTGGAGGTGAAGGTTTTTTCACTTCAGACCTCGCCTTTTATCAGTAAATCAAGCAATCTATGACCCTCTTCTATCCTGAGGATATCCTTTGCCTCAACAATCCTTTCATCATATATTATCTCGTTTTTGTTCCTCTTTGTGCTATCAAAGAGTATAAAGGGTACAGGGTCATCCACATGGGTTCTAACAGATATGGGTGTGGCATGGTCAGGAAGGATAAGTATCCTGTATTGATCGTAGGACTTCAACATCCTCAGCACGGTTCCAATAACAAGGGCATCTATATCCTCTATCGCCTTTATCTTTTTCTCTATACTTCCCTCATGGGATGTCTCATCAGGAGCCTCAATATGGATATAAACAAGGTCAAACTCTCTTAGGCTTGTGACACCGTATTCTGCCTTTCCAATGTAGTTTGTATCTATGTATCCTGTAGCACCAGGGACATTTATAATCTTCATTCCTGCATAAATGCCAATTCCTTTTGTCAAATCAACAGCAGATATAAGGGCACCCCTAATACCGTATTTTTCCTTTAATGTTGGCATCATGGGTCTCTTACCCTGTCCCCAGAGCCAGATGCTGTTTGCAGGCTTGAGTCCTCTTGATATCCTTGCCCTATTTACAGAGTGAGTCTCAAGGATCGGTACTGACCTTATCATGAGATTCTTAAGTATCTCATCAGCCCTTCCTGTTGGAAGGTAGTCTGTTATGTCCTTTCCTGTTATATCATGGGGAGGAGTGCATTCACACTCTTCAATCCCATTTCTCCATAACATCAGGTGCCTATAGCTTACACCTGGATAAAAGGATACAAAGTCATCTGCTAATTCTTCATTAAGGGCCTTTATGAGTTCTCTTGCCTCCTCTGTGCTTATATGGCCTGCACTGTAGTCGTCCATTACTGCCCTTGTTCTGTCTTTATTAAAATGCAATGTCACAAGATTGCACCTGTAGGCAACATCAGTTTCTCCAAGGTCTATTCCGATACTTGCTGCCTCAAGGGGCGCCCTGCCAGTATAATACTTTCTTGGGTCATATCCAAGGATGCTTAGGTTTGCCACATCAGAGCCTGGATAGAGTCCTTCAGGGATTGTCCTTACAACTCCAACAAGGCCCTCAGAGGCAAGCCTGTCCATATTCGGTTTGAAGGCAACCATCAGGGGAGTCTTTCCATCAAGCTCCTTTAATGGCCTATCTGCCATTCCATCTGGTACAATCACCACATACTTCATAAATGTTCCTCTATTATCCTCTCAACCTCTCCAAGTTCAGCCTTAACCTTAAGAGGCTCTTTTGTTACCTTAAAGACTGTATCCAGGTCTTTCAGTCCATGACCTGTAAGGGTGCAGACAACTGTAGAATCCTTTTTAAAATACCCTTCCTTATAAAGTTTCAATACGCCTGCAAGGGAAGCTGCAGAAGCAGGCTCACAGAATATCCCCTCCAGTGAGGCAATGATATTATAGGCCTTCAATATCTCATCATCTGTTACAGCCTCTATTCTTCCACCTGACTCATCCCTTGCCTGAAGAGCACCCTGCCAGCTTGCAGGATTGCCAATCCTTATGGCAGTCGCAATGGTCTCAGGATTCTCTACAGGTCTTCCAAGCACAATAGGTGCAGCACCTGCTGCCTGAAAACCGAGCATCCTTGGTAAGGAATTTATAATACCCTTCTCATAATAGGCCTTGTAACCCCTCCAGTAGGCAGTAATATTGCCTGCATTACCTACAGGCAAGGCATGATAATCTGGTACAAAGCCAAGCTGGTCGCAGACCTCAAAGGCTGCTGTCTTCTGACCCTCAAGCCTGAAGGGATTTATAGAATTAACAAGGGTAATGGGATATTTATTAGCCAATTCCCTTACTATCTTAAGGGCCTTATCAAAGTTTCCATCAATCTGAAGGACAATGGCATTATGTATAAGGGCCTGCGATAATTTACCAAGGGCAATCTTGCCAGCAGGTATTATTACGATTGCCTTAATACCTGCCCTTGCTGCATAGGCAGCAGCAGAGGCAGAGGTATTGCCAGTAGAGGCACAGATTACAGCCTTAGAACCCTCCTCAAGAGCCTTTGATATAGCAAGGGTCATCCCACGATCTTTAAAAGAACCAGTAGGATTTGCACCCTCAAACTTAAAGTAAAGGTTTAGATCTATTCCGAGGCTTCTTCTTATGTTAGAGCTTTTAATTAAGGGGGTAAAGCCCTCGTTAAGGGTAACGATCGGCGTCGAGCTACTGACAGGCAAGAAATCCCTGTAGTGTTCAATAATACCTTTCCATTGAGATTGCTCTTCTGTCTTTAATTGCATAAATTACTCCAGAAATTCACCCTCAAGAAGTTCTACTTCTACCCCCTGGTCCATTAAGGACTGGATACCTTTTTCAAGGTTTTCCTCAGTCCCTTCAAGCTCAAGGACCATCTCACCTACTGTCTCTGTGACCCTTGCCCTCCTGATATTCGGCATTACATCGTAGGTCTTTGCCATCCTGAAAAGGACAGGTTCTTTTATGAGATGCTGTGGAAAAGTTAATTTAACCCTTTTTTTCACAACTCTCCTCCTTTCTAAACCAAGCCTCCTGCTATAGCAGGAACTATTGAGACTTCGTCTCCATCCTTGACAATGGTATTCTCTGCCTGAAGAAACCTGATATCCTCTTCATTCACATAGATATTCACAAATCGCCTTATCTTTCCTTCATCTACAATCCTTTCCATAAGCCCAGGGTACTTTTGATCAAGGTCTGCTATAAGCTCTATTATTGTTCCTGCCTTTCCTTCAACCTCATCCTTTCCATTAGTAAGTCTCTGAAGTGGTGTAGGAATCTTTACCTTCACAGCCATCTCTCTTACCTCCTAAAGAAGACCTTTTTCTTTTAATACCTCTTCAAAAGAGGCTAAGGAAGGTTTTATGTAATAAGGTGATGGAACCTTTCCATTAAGTGCTTCCTGTGTCTTGAGGCCATTTCCAGTAACGCATATGACTGTTGTCTCATCTGGCTTTATGTAGCCTTCCATTATGAGCTTCTTTGTTGCTGCCACAGTAACGCCACCTGCTGTTTCAGCAAAGATACCCTCTGTCCTTGCAAGGAGCCTCATGCCTTCTATTATCTCCTCATCGCTCACATCGGCGCCATATCCACCACTCTCCCTGATAGCCTGAAGGGCATAATATCCATCAGCTGGATTTCCTATTGCAAGGGATTTTGCAATGGTGTTTGGTTTTACAGGCCTTATTACATCCACACCCTGTTTAAGGGCAGTTATAATAGGACTGCAACCTGTTGCCTGTGCACCAAAGACCTTTGCCCTCACCTCCTTTATTATCCCGATCTCTTTGAATTCCTTAAAGCTCTTCCAGATCTTTGTAAGAAGAGAGCCACTTGCACAGGGTACAACAACATTGTCAGGTGTCTTCCATCCAAGCTGTTCTACAATCTCAAAGCCATGGGTCTTGGAGCCTTCTGCATAAAAGGGCCTTATATTTATATTCACAAAGGCCCATCTATATTTATTTGCAATCTCACTACAGAGCCTGTTGACATCATCATAATTTCCGTCAACAGCCACAACATTTGGCTCATAAACGAGGGAGGCTATGATCTTGCTCGGCTCAAGGCTTGCTGGTATAAAGACAAATCTCTTAAATCCTGCCATGGCACCCTGAGCAGAAACAGAATGGGCAAGATTGCCTGTAGAGGCACAGGCAACAGTATCAAAACCGAATTCCCTCGCCTTTGTAAGGGCAACGGACACTACCCTATCCTTAAAAGAAAGGGTTGGGTGGGCAACGGTGTCATCCTTGATATAGAGGTTTTTTACACCAAGGGCCTCTGCCAGTCTTTCTGCTTTAATAAGGGGGGTAAAACCGGCATTCCTGCCAGCCACAGGTTCACCCTCTACAGGAAGAAGCTCTCTGTATCTCCAAAGGTTTTTCTCCCTCTGCTGAATCTTTCTTTTGTTAAGGACCTTTGATATCCTTTTATAGTCATAGACAACCTCAAGGGGTCCAAAACAGAATTCACAGACATAGATAGGCTCAACAGGATATTCCCTTCCGCATTCCCTGCATTTTAAACCCTGCACAAAACCCATCCCAGACCTCCTTTCTTAAGCATTATTGCTTTATTTTAATAAATTACCTTCCTTAGAAGCTATAATCTCAAGGTTTATCTCTTTTACTTCTTGTTGATTAATTATCCTGAAGACCCTGACAACAGGTTCTTCCCTCATAAGGCTCACAATCACATAAGCTACATCATAAAAGGCAAGACTTATGTCCTTTGCTGATGGATAGGCCTCACTTGCTGTGTGGGAATGGTATATGCCGAGCATCTCAAGGCCCCGGAGCCTCATCTCCTTCATAACCTTAAACTGTTCCTTTGAATCCATTAAATAACTTACCGGTGAATGTTCTATATTGGTCATTTTGAAGATCTCCTCTACCCTGCCTTTTTTTCCTGAAAGAATGCCGCAGGCCTCTTCTGGATAAACCTCTTTACAGTGGAGAATCAGCTCTTTAAATAAAGATTCACTGATTAAGAGCCTATCGGAGTGCACAATATCCTTCAGAATAATCTACAAGCTCTTTTATCCTTGGAGTATCACTGCAGACAGGGCATTCAGGATTTCTCTTAACCTTCACCTTCCTGAAGGTTGTATTAAGAGCATTGTATATAAGAAGCTCGTTCTTAAGAACCTCGCCCTTTCCGAGTATGAGCTTTATAACCTCCGTTGCCTGAAGGGCACCTATAACACCGGGCAGGATCCCGAGAACTCCAGCCTCCTGACAGGATGGCACAAGGCCTGGTGGAGGTGGTTCTTCAAAAAGGCATCTATAACAGTGGCCATCCTTTGGAATTATGGTTGTCACCTGTCCCTCAAATCTCAGGATTGCACCACTTACAAGGGGTTTCCCAAGCATTACACAAGCATCATTTACGAGATATCTTGTGGGGAAATTATCACTACCATCAACAATGACATCATAGTCCTTTATGAGATCCATGATATTGTCTTTTGTAATCCTGTCCTTTATGGCGATTATCTTTACATCAGGATTGAGGGCCTCAAAGGTCCTCTTTGCTGATTCAACCTTTGGCATGCCAAGGGTGTGGACACTGTGGGCAATCTGTCTCTGGAGGTTGCTGAGCTCAACATCGTCGTTATCTATAATTCCGATTGTCCCAACCCCTGCTGCTGTTAAATAATATCCTACAGGACAGCCAAGTCCACCAGCTCCAACAATAAAGACCTTTGCATTAAGGAGCTTCTTCTGACCCTTGCCTCCTACTTCAGGCAGGATGATGTGCCTTGAATACCTCTGTAGTTGATCCTCTGTAAACTCCATCAATCCCTCTCCTTTCTTACCTGAATAATCCAGTCTGTGTCGTTTATCTTCTCCACCTTAAGGACCTTATGGCCATGATCCTCCATGGATTTAGGGATACTTCGTGAAGCCTCTTCGTAATCCAGAAGTATCTCAAGAACCTGACCTACCTCCATCTCCTCTATGGCAAGCTTTGCCTTTACAAAGGTATAGGGACAGACAAGACCTTTGATATTTATCCTTCTGTCTGGTTCCACCTCGACCTCCTGAAAAATTTATTTTATAATATCTTCTTCTTTACCTTCAACCCTTAAGAAAAAACTCCTGTCAGCAACTACAGAAAGCCTGTCGATCTCTGAAAGGGCCTTTAATACATCCTTCTCCATTGCCATATGGGTAAGTATTACAAGAGGAACGGCTCCTCCAATACGCCTACCTTTCTGTATAACAGAGGCAATACTTATATTGTGCTCACCAAGGATGCCTGATATCTTAGAAAGGACACCTGGCCTGTCAAGGGCTGTGAATCTGAAATAATACATACTGACTATCTCACCCATATCTTTCAGAATTACATCTCCGTATGCCTCTGCCATCCTTGCTGGCTCAGGGGATGAGAGTCTTTTTGCGATATCCACAATGTCGCTCACAACAGCGCTTCCTGTTGGCATGTCACCAGCACCCCTTCCATAATAAAGGGTTGGACCAACAGCATCTCCTTCCACATATATAGCATTGAAGACACCATCAACCTTTGAAATAAGATAATCCTCTGGAACCATTGTAGGATGAACCCTCAGCTCAAGCTCACCATCGGCAAGTTTTGCAATGGCAAGAAGTTTTATCCTGTAACCGAGCTCCTTTGCAAAGTTTATATCAAGGGGTGTTATCCCAGTGATACCTTCTCTATAGATAGATTTATAAGAAAGGGGAATTCCGAAGGCAAGGGAGGCAAGGATTGTGAGCTTATGACTGGCATCGATTCCTTCAACATCAAGGGTTGGGTCTGCTTCGGCATATCCAAGTCTCTGGGCCTCAGAAAGGGCTTCTTTAAAGGAGAGGCCTTCAGCCGTCATCCTTGTAAGGATGTAATTCGATGTACCATTTATGATTCCGTAGATAGAAAGAAATCTATTTGCAACGAGGCCTTCTCTCACAACCTTTATAATAGGGATCCCTCCAGCAACAGAGGCCTCAAATCCAAGCATTACACCATTTCTCTTTGCCTCCTGAAATATCTCCTCGCCTTCTTCAGCAAGGAGGGCCTTATTGGCAGTTACTACATGCTTTTTATTCCTTATGGCCCTTAATATGAAGTCTTTTGCAGGCCTTATACCACCGATGAGCTCAACAACTATGTCAATACCTGGGTCATCAATAATCTCACTGGCATCTGTTGTAAGGATACCTTCAGGAAGTCTTATTCCCCTATCCCTTTTAATATCGAGGTCTGCAATTTTTGCAATCTCTATATCAAGGCCTGTCCTTTTTTTAATCAATCCTGAATTCTGAAAGATAACCTTTACAGTACCTGCTCCAACTGTACCAAATCCTATTATTCCCACTTTTACCATATCAGCTCCCGAGGGAAAGGGCCCTCTTTATACCCCTCACAGCCTGCCTTATACGGTGTTCGTTTTCTACAAGGGCAAATCTCACATAATTGTCACCACCCTCACCGAATCCTATGCCAGGTGAAACAGCAACCTTTGCCTCCTTAAGGAGAAACTTTGCAAACTCAAGAGAGCCCATCTTTTTAAAGGCATCAGGAATCTCTGCCCATACAAACATAGTTGCCTTTGGTGGCTCAACATACCATCCTATCTTCTGGAGACCCTTAACAAGAACATCCCTTCTCTGCTCATAGGTCTTTCTATAATGCTCAACACAATCCTGAGGACCTCTGAGGGCTACTATAGAGGCAATCTGGATAGGCTGAAACATACCATAATCAAGATAGCTCTTTATCCTTGTGAGGACTCCAACGATATCCTTATTTCCAACGCAGAAACCAACCCTCCAGCCTGCCATGGAATAACTCTTTGTCATGGAGAAAAACTCCACCCCCACATCCTTAGCACCAGGAACCTGAAGAAAACTTGGTGCCTTATATCCATCAAACACAAGGTCTGCGTAGGCAAAGTCATGAATCACTATTATGTTATTTTCCTTTGCAAAGTCAACAATCTTCTTAAAAAATGATAGGTCTTCCACAACCTGTGTTGTTGGATTGTGGGGAAAGTTAATTATAAGGAGTTTGGGTCTTGGCCAGGAGGTCTTATAGGCCTTTTCTATTTCAGAAAAAAAATCTATTCCATAACCAATAGGCACGCTTCTTACCTCTCCACCAGCAATTATTACACTGTAAGGATGAATCGGATAGGCAGGTGTTGGAGTAAGGGCAACATCACCAGGCTCTATGAGGGCAAGGGCAAGATGGGAAAGGCCTTCCTTGGAACCAATAGTGACAACGGCCTCTGTCTCAGGATCAAGGTCAACATCAAAACGCCTCTTATACCACTCACATATAGCGACCCTGAGCTGGGTTATTCCTCTTGAGGCAGAATATCTATGATTTTTTGGATTCTTTGCTGCCTCACAAAGCTTCTCTATAACATGCTGGGGTGCAGACATGTCAGGATTACCCATGCCGAGGTCAATAATATCCTCTCCCCGCCTGCGAGCCTCCATCTTTAGATTATTCACAACAGCAAAGACATAAGGTGGAAGCCTGTCTATCCTGCTTGTAATCTTACATTCTGTCTTCATAGTATCTCCTTATAAATATCCTCTGCATTCAGAGAACTCCTTACAAGGGGTCCTGATGCAACATATCGGAAGCCAAGCTCCTTTGCAATATCCTCAAGGAGCCTGAATTTATCTGGTAAGATATATTCTACAACAGGTAGATGCCCTTTTGTTGGTCTTAGATACTGCCCAATCGTCACCATATCACATGCAACAGCCCTGAGATCCCTGAGGACCTTTATAACCTCCTTGATGGTCTCACCAAGGCCGAGCATGAGGCCTGATTTTGTAAGGACAGAAGGTCTTAGCTCTTTAGCCCTTTTAAGAATATTTAACGAGCGTTCATAAGAGGCCCCTGGTCTTACCACTGGATAAAGGGATGGCACCGTCTCGATATTGTGATTAAAGACCTGAGGGCCTGAATCAAGGACCGCTCTTACTGAATCCATATTACCATTAAAATCAGGAACGAGAACCTCTATAGAGGCATTAGGCATATAATACTTCAGCCTTTCTATTACCTTCACAAACTGAAAGGCACCACCATCAGGTAGGTCATCCCTTGTAACAGAGGTTATTACTACATGCCTGAGTCCCATTTCCTTTGCTGCAAGGGCTACCCTTTCTGGTTCGTCTTTATCAACTGAAAGGGGTCCCTCTGCTGTAGAAACGGAACAAAAACCGCAATTCCTTGTGCATTGAGGGCCAAGGATAAGGAATGTGGCAGTTGGCTTTGAAAAACATGCTTTTCTATTTGGACATCTCGCCTCCTCACAGACAGTATAAACCCTGTGCCTCCTGAGGCCTTTTTGAGTCTCAGAGGTATAATAAAACCTTTCCCTTCTTATCCAATCGGGCAACCTCAACTATTACCTCGCCACCAATTTACAGGTAGATATTTTAACACAATCTCATTGTTCAGGGACTTTCAATTTGGTGACCCAGGCATGGTAAATCTTATTTTAAGCTATCTGCTTAAAAGACGAAAATCACACACAAGATTGTCTCGGTATCTTCAATCATCACTCTTTTATAATGAATATTTTCAAGAATGAGTCTCCCTGGTATATTATAGCCTCTGTCCCTTGTAATCTTTGTAAATCCCTATATCATTTTAAAAATAAAAGAAGGAAAAGATAAATATGGTGATCAGATTAACAAGTAGTGAATATCAAAAAAGAAGAAAAGAGAGATGGGAATAAAGGTAGAGTATCCTTTTTCTATTAAATCCTCTTTTCGTATATCCTGAACTTCTTGTATAGCCTTGCTCCAGTAAGTTCCACAAGCCGCTGAACCTGGATGTTGTCCTCAAGGATCCAGGAAAACTCCACCTTTTTAAATCCTCTTTTTTGCACTTCCTTAAATCCCTCTCTGAAAAGAAGGGCATCAACTCCCCTGTTTCGGAATCTCGGCACTATCCCGAGGAGAAGCAACCTGAGGGCCTTCACCTTTCTCATAGCCAAAAGGGCCTTCAGAAGAGTTAAAGGATTCAATCTTCCCTTCATGACCCTCAGGACGACATTGTAATCAGGTATGAGTCCAAGAAATCCAACAGGTTCATCTTTATATTCAGCAATAAGCATGAGTTCAGGAATTATTATGCTCTTTAATTGATGGGCCATATATCTTATCTCATCATCAAGAAAGGGTATAAAACCCCAGTTATTCTTCCATGCCTCGTTGTATATAAGCTTAAAACTCAGGAGGTCCTCTTCAAGCCTGTCCATATTTACCTTTCTTACAGTGACCCCTCTCTTTTCAGCAATCTCAGCAACCCTGTTAACCTTTTCATCAAGACTTGAAGGCACATCTGTTATATAGGCAAAAAGGTCTTTTGATTTGTGTAACCCATCTACATTCATCAGGTCATTGTAATAAGGAGGATTATAAGGTGTAAGGAGCATGGGAGGCTCCTCAAAGCCTTCTATCAGAAAACCGCACTCTTCGTTTGTGGAAAGATTCATTGGTCCTCGCATCAGTTCAAGACCAGCCTCTTTGAGGTCCTGGGCAATCCTCTTTAGAAGGGCTCCTGATACCTCTGGGTCATTTATGGACTCAAAAAAACCAAAGAATCCTACCTTCTCATTATGGATGGACAGATGTCTATAATTGATAATGGAGGCAATCCTTCCAGATACCCTACCATCTTTAAGGGCAATATAGAGTCTTACTTTTTCATGTCTGAAGAAGGGATTCTCATGAGAAAAATATATCTTCTGGTCTTTTATAAGAAGGGGAGAATAAAAAGGGTCATTTTTATAAAGCTCAAAAGGAAAGAGTATAAAGGCGTTTAGATGCTCTCCCTTTTGAGCCTCTATGACTTCTATCATCTAATCAGGCCGAGAGCCCTTCCAACTTTTTTAAAGGCCTCAAGGACAAAATCGAGATGTTCGTCTGTATGGGTTGCCATGTAGGATGTCCTTATAAGGGCCTTTCCAGGAGGAACTGCAGGACTTACTGCGACATTTGCAAATACTCCCTCAGCCTCGAGCATCTTCACAAATTTAAAGGCCACAGCATCTTCACCAACTATTACAGGCACTATGGGTGTCTGGGTAGGACCTATCTCGAAGCCGAGATTCTTGAATCCCTCTATCATCTTCCTTGTATTCCTCCAGAGCTGCTCTCGCCTTTCTGGTTCATTCTCAATAATATCTATGGCAGCGCTAACTGCTGCAATCGATGCGGGTGGAGGACTTGCACTGAATATAAGAGAACGGGCAAAGTGTTTTATATAGTTTATTACCTCTTTTGAGCCAGCAATAAATCCGCCTATGGATGCAAGGCTTTTGCTATAAGTACCCATTATAAGGTCAACCTCCTGCTCAAGGCCAAAATGTTCAGCAGTTCCTCTGCCTGTTGCACCGAGGACTCCAATGCCATGGGCATCATCAACCATCAGCCTCGCACCATGCTTTTTTGTAATCTCATAAACAGCAGGTAAATCAACAATATCTCCTTCCATACTGAATACGCCATCAACAACAACAAGGCAGGCTCTGTTATGGCTTTCTGTTAAAACCCTGTCAAGGTCTTGAGGACTGTTATGCTTAAACTTCTTAACCTCTCCAAAAGAGAGCCTGCAGCCATCGATTATACTTGCATGATCCATCTTGTCTATTACAACTACATCATCCTTGCCAACCAGGGCTGATATGACACCAAGATTTACCTGAAAACCTGTTGAAAATACAAGGGCAGCCTCTTTCCTCATAAATCTTGCAAGTTTCTCTTCAAGCTGTACATGGATGTCGAGGGTTCCATTGAGAAATCTTGAGCCAGCACATCCTGTCCCGTATTTTTTTATTGCCTCAATGGCAGCCTCTTTTACCTTTGGGTGATTTGTAAGGCCGAGATAGTTGTTAGAACCAACCATAATCATCTTCCTGCCATTCATTATGACAACAGGGTCCTGCGCAGACTCAATCATCCTGAAAAAAGGATAAATACCCTTCTCCATGAGTTCATTGGCTGCTGTAAACTTATAACATTTTTCGAAAAGGTCCTTTTTTGTCACAGCCACTTGTGAAGCCTGTACCAGTTTGCCGTCCATTTCATACCTTCCTTTATTTTTACTTTTGGAGCAAAGCCCAGTTCATTGCGGGCTCGCGATATATCACAAAGCCAATATGGATATTTTAACTCAATCAATTTATCGTTATTTATTATACTATTTTTTGCAATCTTCGATGCAACCCTTCCAATGAAGGGCATTATATTCCGTGGAATCCTTATCCTGATCGGTCTTTTCTGAAGAGATTCAGCAATGACAGAGACAATATCATCACTTGTAGAGACCTCACCATCAGCAAGAAAGTATGTCTTCCCCTCAGCCTCTTTTGACTTTGCGGCAAGGATAACTCCTTTAATAAGGTCATCAATATATATAAGTGTATAGTATGATTTTCCAAAGTATGGCAATATTCCAATATTAATCATCTTAAAAAAAAGATAAAAATCTCTATCCCTTGGTCCATAAACACCTGTAGGTCTTAAGATGGTAAAGGGTATTTTATCTCTGAATTTCAGGACAACCTCTTCGCCCATCAATTTACTTCTTCCATAGGCCGAGACAGGAGTGGCTGGTGAGCTCTCACACTTGGGTGTTCCATCCTCAGAGGGGCCAGCTGCAGCAAGACTGCTAAGAAGGATAAATCTCTTTAGACCTGGATTATTCTTTATAGCCACATCAACGATATTCTCTGTTCCGATTACATTAGCTCTATAGAATTCTTCCCAGGAAGAGGCCTTTGTAAGACCCGCAAGGTGGAAGATATAATCAAAATTCTTTATCTTCTCAAGAGAAGCCCTGTTACAGCAATCACCTTCAATAAAAAAAACATCGAGTCCCTCAAGCCATTTCTTATTTGATAGATTCCTTACAAGACAATGAACCTCAAAACCCTCTTTTAATAATGCCTCTACAAGATGGCTACCAACAAAACCTGTGCCTCCAGTAACAAGTGCCCTCATGTTATATATTGCACCTTCATTACCCTTATTTGTTAAGCAATCTCTTTATGGTATCCTTCAGCTCTCTTAGATCAGAGGACTTCACCACATAGGCCTCTGCTGCCCATACTCCAAAGTCATCCCTGTAGTCATAGGCTGTTGACATAATTACTGGTACATTGGGATTTCTGTTCTTCAGGGCCCTTAGGACAGCTATTCCGTCCATATCAGGCATGAGGATGTCAAGGGTGACTATGTCTGGAGATACCTTTTCAAATAATTCTATTGCCTCTTTACCCGAGGATGCCGGGATAACCTCGTATCCTTCATCTTCGAGCTCTTCTTTATAAAGCCTCAGGATGCTCTCGTCATCATCAACTACAAGTATCCTCATTTTACTCCTCCTGCTCAGGTTATAAGCCAGATTATCTTACTGACGGAAGGATAATAATAAAACTTGTTCCCTTTCCCACAGATGTCTCTACCTCTATCCTTCCGCCATGCTCCTCAATAATCTTCTTTGTTATGGACAGGCCAAGGCCTGTGCCTCCTGGCTTTGTTGTAAAAAATGGGTTAAAGATATTAGGTAGATCTTTTTCATCAATCCCAGCTCCTGTATCCTTTATAATTATAACACCATCTGAATTATTTTTTTCAGTTATGACCGTTATAGTCCCGTCTGTTTCTATCGCCTGTATGGCATTTGTTAAGATATTAATAATCGCTTCCTTTATTCTTGCAGGATCAATGGACAGTCTGAGATATTCCCTGTATTCTCTCTTGATCTCTATTCTTCTATTTTTCACTTCATCTTTGTAAAGGGAGAGGACCTCGTCAAGGAGGCTATTAATCTCTGTCTCCTCTAAAACAAGACCCATCCCCCTTACAAAACTTAATATTTCTTTTAATATATTCTCAAGCCTCATAACCTCTTTTGTTATTATTGCTGCGTATTCCCTGAGTTTTCCATCAAGTTTTGCCTCGAGTCTTCTGGCAAAACCGCCAATAGATACAAGGGGATTCCTGATCTCATGGGCAACCTTTGCAGCAACCTCTCCAAGGGCTGCCATCTTCTCAGAGGCCTGCAACTGTTGTCTCAGTTTCTTAAGCTCACTTATATCTCTAACTACATGAACCGTTCCGATGAATTCTCCATTCTGGTCAAAAACTGGAGATGTGGATGAAAAACTTGTTATACGAAGATAAGGGTCTTCAAACTCTTCATAAAAGGCCTTTTTCTCACTTACTGTTTTATGATGGGGACACTTCTCATAAGGTCTATCCATGCCATGAAACACCTCATAGCATTTTTTACCTATAACTGATTCTTTCGTCCATGTCCTATCAATACCTTCCTCCTTGCATCTTTTATTAAGCCTCTCAAGGACTGCCTTGTTTATGTTTCTTATGGTATAGTCAGCAGTGGTTATATAAACCATGTCGGATATTGATTCAAAGATGTTTTCAAGCTCTGACTCTGCTAATCTCACCCTTTCAAAGAGCCTTGCATTCTCTATTGCCTGAGCCACCTGATGAGAAAATCCTGTTAGAAATCTAATATCGTCCTCAGTAATGGGCCTCTTGTTAAAGAGATTGTCAACCCATAAGAGACCTATAACCTTATCTCTTGATATAAGTGGTACTACTGCATAGGCCTCTGTGCCAAGCTGCTGGACAAGAACAGGGTCCGAGAGAGGTTCTTCCTTTACATCTTTTACATTTATAATCCTCTTTTCCTTAACAGCCCTTGTCAGGACAGTGTCCTCATGAAGCGGAATCTCTATATTTAAGGAGAGCCTGTCAAGAAGGGAATCCTTCCTCAATGGACCTGATTCTATTTCTTTTATTAGGTCTTCAAGGGTCTTCTTTTCCATTGAAAGACTGCTCCAGACCCTCCAGGCCTCTTCAGGACTCGATGGCCCTACACCCATTGCACCTTTGATAACTCCCTTTGTCTCATCAACAAGAAAAAGGATAGCCCTGTTAAATCCAAGGCCATCGCTCATGGTAACGGCTGTAAGAATCATCCGTAAGAGCCTGTCAAGTTCAAGGGTGCTTCTCATGGCAGAACTAATAAAGAATAACCTCGAAAGCTCCTGATTCCTCTTTGCGAGCTCTCTCTCATATCTCTTCTTTTCCGTGATATCCCTTGATATACCGCTTATTCCAATAACATTTCCAAAGGCATCCTTTATGGGTGATAGGGTAAGGCTCACCTCTATCACTGTGCCATCCTTTCTTATCCTGTAGGTCTCTATATCTTTTAAGACCTCACCTCTTTTTATCCTTTCAGTGTATTCCCTCTCTATATCATAGAGTCCTTGTGGGATAAAGGGTAGATATTTACCAAGGACCTCCTCTTCGGTAAATCCGTATATCCTTTCAGCACCCTTATTCCAGGAGGTAACGATACCATTCAGGTCTGATGTTACAATTGCATCAGCAGTATTATCAATAACACTCTCAAGATATTCCTTGGTCTGCATTACCTCTCTGTAAAGTCCTAAGAGCTCTTCCTGATATAAAACCCTTTCTGAAACATCCTGTATAAAGACAATTACCTCCCTAACTATTCCATCATGTCCTTTAATAGGATAAGAGGTGAGCTCGCTATAAAATATATTGTCACCTATCCTGCCTTTCTGTGAAATAAAATTTATTTCTCCTGTCTCAAAGGTTGCCTGGGCAGGGCAGTGAGGACAGAGGGCTTGTCCTTCATGAAAGACTTCTATGCAATTTTTTCCTATAAGAGTCTCAGGTTGAGGTATCCAGTGTTCCATAAATCGGTTTATTGAGGTAATCCTGTAATCCCTGTCAAGGGTCACTATACCTCCCCTCACACTATCAAAGAGTAGCTCTATACGCCTCTTTGACTCTTCTGTCTCTCTTTCCCTTTCGATGACCTGTTCGAAGGCCCTTGCCTTATCTATGTTTATTATGAGAAACGATACAATACCTTTTAAAAGCTCTATATCATCCTGACTGAAGACGCCGGATCGTCTTTTTATTGCTATAAATCCCCTATATCTATCTCCAGAAAATGAAGCAGCAATACAATTCCTTAGCTCCTCCTCATTTATAAAAAAAAGGCCTGTCCTTAGGCTGATCCTATTATCTATAAGGACTAATTCCCTATCGGAAAAAGAATCCTGAGGATTAACTCCAGATACCATTTTATTATCAATTTTAACCCTTATAACAACAGGGTCAGAATTAAATATTCTCGATATTTCAGAAGTAGCCCTCCTGATAAGTGTTTCCATTTGTACTTCAATGGATATAGTCTTCCCAAATTCATAAAGCATCCTGAATCTCTCATATCCTGACTGAAGTTCTAAATAGAGTTCCGTATTGCGGATACCTGCACTGATAATATGGGCCAGAACTTCAGCTGTGTAAAGATCATCCTTTACAAAGGAATTTATCCCTGGTCTCTTGAGTATCAACAGGCCTTTTAGCTTTCCATCATAGGATAAAGGGGCAATAATAATTGACCTGTGAATCTTGTCATAAAATGGTTTTAATTCTTCTGATAATTCAAGATCATTGCACCAGACAATGCCTGAATCCCTGATAAAGGAAAGGGCAGAATAATTAATTATCCTTTGTTCGCCTTCCTTATCACTTGTTGAAAATAATTCGAAACCTTCATCCCTTATAAGGTATATTTCACAGACGAGACCAAGTCTCTCCGAGATTCTTTTGACCTTTTCATCAAGTAATTCTTTGAGTCCAGCTCCTCCTTGACCAGTTCTTGAGATATCAAGAAAGAGTTCTGTCATCTGAAGTTTTAATCTAAGCCTGTCAACGATATCATAAAATCTTTTAGCAAGTATGCCGAATTCGTCTTTCCCGATATCAATCCTGTAAGTAAGATCACCTCCCGATATCCTTTCTGTTGCATCAAGAAGTTTAATAAAGGGTCGATCAATGGAGACCTTTAACATCAGAAGCAGGAATGAAGCAACTATAAGGCTTGCAATAAAAAGGGCGATAATATTGATAAATATCTTCTTCTGAAGACCCATCCCTTTATGAATCGCATCATCTATTAATCTTATGGATTCCGAATGAAGTCTTTCAAGGTCATCCTGAATGGAACTGTAAAGTTTTATAATCTTTCTGTAAATATCTTCCCTTACCTTCTTATCTTCTCCAAAAAGCAAGGGAAGGTAGCCAGATATGAGGTAAAGATTTTGTTTCAATCTCTGAACTGTCTCAGGGGACCTGCCTGCCTTTTCTATATCAGAAAGAAGGGCCTTAACATTTCCCTCTCTCTTTATGATCACTGCTTTAAGATTTTCAGCATCTGTGGATACATATCTTGATATAGCAGAAACATAGGATGCAACAGCATCTTTTAGTTCTTCGTCCTGCTTGTGAAACCTGTTAACATCGTGAAGTATTACTATCTCTTCTTTAAGGGTAAAGGAAAGGGATATAAAGCCTATACCTGTAAGCATGGCAAGGCCAAGAAATCCCATGAGAAAGAGTATGAGTCTTGTCTTGAGTTTCATAGAGGCTCCTGAGCCTTCAGGGTTCTGAAAAGGGATAGATATTTAAGGGCGGAATTGCCCCAGGAAAAGTCCTTCTTCATGGCAACCTTTATTATTTTATTCCATTCGGAAGTCCTGCTGTATACACAAAGGGCTCTCTTGAGGCACTCAATCATTGCTGAAGGAGAATATTCCCTGAAGAGGAAACCACTTCCGATTCTCCTTAGATGGTCATAATCCTGAATGGTGTCTATAAGACCACCTGTTGCCCTTCCAACAGGGATTGTGCCATATCGCATAGCAATCATCTGAGTGAGTCCACAGGGCTCATATCTTGAAGGCATAATAAATATATCAGAACCTCCGTATATATTCCTTGCAAGGTCTTCATCATAGCCTATCCTGACATAAAGATAATCTCTGAATTTTGAATAGAGATTTAGCATTGCCTCTTCATAGGTCCTTTCCCCACTGCCAAGTATTATAAGACCAAAACCAGCTTTTATAAGTTCAGGAACAGCCTTTTCAATCAGGTCCAGACCTTTCTGAGAAACGAATCTACCAATAAAAGAGGCAAGGGGCTGGGATTCTTTTATCTTGAGGGAAAATTTTTTTATTAGATTTCTTTTACAGACCTTTTTCCCTCTCATGTCTCTAAGGCTAAACCTTCTTGGAATAGACCTGTCTGTCTCAGGGTCCCATTGAGTATAATCAATACCATTAAGGATTCCATAAAGTCTTGATGCCCTCTCTCTTAATACACCATGGAGACCGAATCCGTATTCTTCAGTCAATATCTCCTTTGCATAATTCTCACTAACGGTTGTGATGGCGTCAGATGAAATTATACCCGCTTTCAAAAAATTTATCTTTCCATAGAACTCAATCCCTTGAGGGACAAAATGTTCAAGTCCTATCCCTGTGTAAGATAAAAGGGAGGGATGAAAAAGGCCCTGATATCCCAGATTATGGATTGTCAGAACAGTTCTTGTGTCTTTGAAAAGGGGCTCATCCCTGTAAAAATTCTTAAGATAAAAAGGGACAGGGGCTGTCTGCCAGTCGTGGACATGGATTATATCTGGTCTTATGGAAAGGGCCTTTATAGCTAAAAGGGCAGTCCTTGAGAAAAAGGAAAATCTCAAGGCATTGTCAGGATAATCTCCTGAGGAAGTCCCATAGAGTCCCTCTCTCATAAAGAGCTTATCACACCTTATAAAATAGGCAGGATAATCGTTCCTTCTGGATTCAAGAAGTGATGCAGTAATATTGTCAGACAATATATTCAATGGAAGTCTTATGCCTGTATCAATGGTCTCTGAGGAGTTTGCTACAACTGAGTAAAAGGGCATTATTAATCTTGCATCCATTCCCAGTTTCCTGAATTCCTTAAGAAGGCTTCCTGTTACATCAGCAAGTCCTCCTGTCTTGGCATAAGGCACTGCCTCTGAAGTCACTATGAATATCTTCATCTTTCTGTTATATCCTTGCCTCTCTCATGAATCTTGCACTATCCTCTGGAGGAACCGAATTGATGAAAAAGCCGGAGCCCCATTCAAAACCAGCCATCTTTGTAAGTTTTGGGGTAATCTCGATGTGCCAGTGGTAGAATTCGTTTTCTTCTTCATTATAGGGCGAGGTGTGGATAATAAAATTATAGGGGGGAACATCGAGGACAGCATCGAGCTGCCTTAAGGTTCTCTGGAGAATCTCTGCAAGAGGCCTAAAATCATTCTTTACTGGCCGGAATGATGACTGGTGCTCCTTTGGAAGAATCCATGTCTCAAAGGGAGTTCTTGGTGCAAAAGGCGCTATGGCAATATAAGCCTCGTTTTCATAAATCACCCTCTTTCCATCTTCTCGTTCCTGAGCTATAATATCACAGAAGATACATCTTTCCTTTATGTCATAATATTTCCTTGATGCCTCAAATTCTTCTCTCACAAGGCCTGGCACAATAGGAAGGGCGATTAACTGGGTATGGGAATGTTCAAGGGTAGCTCCAGCAGCTTCACCTTCGTTTTTGAATATCAAGACATATTTAAATCTCCTATCCTTTTTAAGGTCCTGAAGCCTGAAATAGTAGGCCCAGAGGACATCATTTACTCTCTGAAGGGACATAGTAGCAAGGGACTCTATATGATCTGGCGTCTCTATGATTACCTCATGGGCTCCTATTCCATTCATCCTGTCATACATTCCTTCTGCAGTCTTTAAAAGTTCGCCATGAATCTGGAGGGCGGGAAATTTATTGGGCACAACCCTGAGGGTCCAGCCTGAGGGTCCGGCTCCCTCAGGTCTGAAGGCCATTATCTCATTGGGTGTGGTGTACTCATTTCCTGGACAGAAGGGGCAGAAGCCGCCCGCCTTCCTCTTTATTGAGGGAGAACTGAAATCAGTGGGTCTCTTTCCCCTTTCCACAGCGATAATAACCCATCTACCAACAATAGGATCCTTTCTCAACTCAGACATGGATCTCCTCCAGTTTAACAAAGATATAAGTATATTTTGTATTATAACAATAGCAAATCTATCTCAGCCATAACAATCTGGCAATGAAGTCCTATTTCAGACATAAACTGGTTAATGGTCCCTTTGAAGATCCCTGTCTTATGATAGGTATAACAAGACAGAAAAGGGTCCTCCTCTTTGACCTCGGAGATATCCATAACCTTTCCCAGAGAGAACTTAATAAGGTTTCTGATGTCTTTGTTACCCACATGCATATTGACCATTTCATTGGCTTTGATACCCTTCTCAGGGCTATCCTAAGGAGACCTCAACCCTTAAGGGTCTTTGGCCCTGAAGGTATAACAGAGTCTGTATGGGGAAAATTAAAGGGCTATACATGGAATCTGATCTCAGGTTATCCATTAAAGATAGAGGTCTATGAGGTATCTGGGAGGCTCATAAGACATTCAAGTTTTTATGCTGAAAAGGGCCTCATGCCTCATGAAAAAAAGACCTGGGAATTTAATGGTATTTTATTAGACGAGCCTTTCTTCAGGGTCAAAGGTCTTCTCCTCACCCATGGCGTACCTGTCCTTGCCTACAGAATTGATGAAGAGGTCCATATAAACATTGATAAGGACCTTCTTAAAAAGAAGGGGCTTGAGGTGGGCCCATGGCTTTCTGAATATAAGGAGGCCCTCATAAAAGGAGACCTAGAAAGGCTCATAGACACAGGTAAAGGAAACTTCAAGGTAAAGGAATTAAAGGATATTGCCATCTTTACAGAGGGTCAAAAGATCTCTTATCTAATGGACCTTGCTATTGAAAATGATAATATTGAAAGGGTCACGGATTTTGTAAAGGGCTCTGACTATCTTTACACAGAGGCCTATTATCTTCACAAAGATATTCAACTCGCTGTTGAGAGAAAACACCTTACAGCAAAAATTGCTGGAAGTATAGCAAGAAAGGCAGAGGTGAAGAATCTAATACCTCTACATTTTTCTTTGAGATATAAGGACCATCCTGAGCTTATTATTGAAGAGGCCATGAAGGCCTTTTCAAGTGAATATGAGGAAGAGTAAGCCTGTAATCAGAAGCCCAAGTATTGCACCTGCTATTACCTCTTTTGGTGTATGGGCCTGGACCGCAATTCTGCTCTGAGAGATAGCTACGGCAAGTACGAGAGTAAGGATTGAAACAAGAAGGTTATGAACCATCAATGTTATGGAGAGCCATATACTAAAGGAAATAGCTGCATGGCCTGATGGAAAACCACCTCTTAGAGGTGTGCCCTTTCCTGTATAGGCCTTAAGGATTATTACAAGGATAAGGACGACAAGGACAGCAATGACAGCCACATCCTCTCTTGTAGGGCTAGAAATAATAGGACTACCATACAAAGCCCTTTTTATATAGGGGAAAAGAATCACATAGCCTACAAGGGCAGAACCTATAGCAACTAAAAGCACTGCACCTGCAGCCATATCTTTAACAGTCCTTGCAAAATCAGAGACCTCAGGAGAAAGCCTGTCAACAATCATCTCCACTATTGAGTTGAAGAGTTCCGCCAGAAGGACAATCATTACACATATCGCTATTGCTACAAACTCAAGTCTTGTAATTCCAAGACTATATCCAAGAAACAATACAATAACAGCTACAATAAGATGATATCTTACATGCCTCTGGTTCTTAGCAGCATGAAGGATTCCTTCTATTGCGTGATTAGCGCTTATGATCCAATTTCTCAAGGGCATTTAAAAGCCTCTTCTCAAGTCTCTCCATCTTAATCTTTTCAGTGTTCGATCTTTCGTGGTCATAGCCGAGAAGGTGTAAAAGACCATGGATAAGGACATGCCTGAGTTCCCTTTTGAAAGGGACATTATTCTCGATGGCCTGCCTCTTTGTCTGATGGGGATTTATGACTATGTCTCCAAGGAGTAAAGGTAGAGCTTTATAAGGAGGGGGGCTTCCGTCTATCTGGGGAAAAGAGAGGACATCTGTTGTCCTGTCTATGCTTCTGAATCTTCTGTTAAGAGAGCGCATCTTGCCATCTCCCACGATAAGGATGCTGAGCTCAGCATGAGGAATTTTAAGAAGACTTAAGAGTCTCCTGAGTTCCTTTCTGATGAATTGGTGACTTACCTTCTTTTTGAGAGTTGTCTTTATCAGAATCATCTTTATCAAATCTGAAACCAGGATAGTTTATCCTTTTATGAAAAATGCCCGTTAATGTATGGATAAAACTTTTTTTAATCTCAGCAATCTCTTTGAATGTAAAATCACACTCATCAAGCTGGCCTTCCATAATGATCCTTCCTATAATTTTTTCAACAAGAGAGACAATCCTTGCTGGAGAAGGCTCCACAAGAACCCTTGAGGCAGCCTCCACCGCATCGGCCATCATTATGAGGGCAGCTTCCTTTGAAGTCGGTTTTGGCCCTGGATATTTGTAGTCAGATTCATTTACATCCTCGCCTTGAGATCGTGCCTTTTCATAAAAATATGTTATCAATGAATCTCCATGATGTTGCTGGATAATGTCAATAATAGTTTCAGGTAAGTTATACTCTCTTGCAAGATCAGCTCCTTCTTTTGTATGGGCTATAAGAACGAGACTGCTCATATGGGGTGTAATATACTCATGCCTGCTTTCACCTGTCTGATTCTCAACAAAGTAATGAGGTTTTTTTATCTTACCAATGTCATGATAATAAGCACCAACCCTTGCAACTAATTTATTGACTTTGATATTTTCTGCTGCAGCCTCCACAAGATTTGCCACTATAACACTGTGATGGTATGTACCTGGTGCATTAGTCATAAGGGCCTTCATCAACGGATGATCTACATCAAGAAGTTCTACAAGGGAGATATCTGAGGGTATCTTAAAAAGGTATTCAAAAAGTGGTAGCAACAGATAGACAATTGCACTTACAACAAATCCCGACATAAAGGCAAAGCCTATAACATGAAAAAAGGTTGAGCTGATAATAAGCGATTTTGAAAGCAAAAAAGCCACTGCTACAACAAGATTTATAAGACCTACCAGGAAACCACCTTTCAGAATGGAAGACCTTCTCCTTGTGTTGAGCATACTGAAAGCTCCTACAAGGCTCCCTATAAAGAAATATATGGGGAAGAAAGGCTCATCAAGCCAGAGACCGGAAAGAAGACTTGTAATGAATGAAAAGACTATGGCTGTGTGAAAGTCAAAAAGGAGTATGGCGAGCATCGCACCTGCTGGAAGAGGAACCAAAAATAGATGGGCCTCTTTATAAGAGACACCCAGTCCCTCTGACATTGCCCAAAAGAGATACTCCGAAAACCTCGAAAAGGCAAGGGAAGTAACAATAAGTGTGGCAATAGCCAACATTATCCTTTCTTTTGAGATGTAAGCTGGTTTGTATCTTAAAATATCTCTGTAAAATATATAGAGAAGGAAAAGGCTTATAAAGGAATACCCGACGAATGACAAAGGACCCTTACCGGTATAAATAGAAAGGCTTACCAGGATTGATATACCAGTAAGAGCAATCGCATATCTTCTATCTATAGATAAAGGATTACCCTTTTCAGGCCTGCTGCTTTTCTGTCCGTTCGTATCTTTCATAAGCCTTTATAATCTCCTGAACCAATCTGTGTCTGACAACATCCCTCTCGGAAAAATAGACAAACCTTATACCTTCAATACCCTTCAGTACCCTTTCTGCTTCCACGAGTCCTGAGAGCTTGCCAGCAGGAAGGTCAATCTGGGTAACATCACCTGTTATAACAGTCTTTGAATTAAAACCGAGCCTTGTAAGATACATCTTCATCTGCTCAGAGGTCGTATTCTGGGCCTCATCAAGGATTATGAAGGAATCATTAAGGGTCCTTCCTCTCATGAAGGCAAGGGGAGCAATCTCTATTACACCCCTTTCTATATACTTTGCCACTTTCTCGGGCTCCATCATATCAAAAAGGGCGTCATAAAGAGGTCTTAGATAAGGGCTCACCTTCTCCTCAATATCACCTGGAAGAAAACCGAGCTTCTCACCAGCCTCCACAGCAGGTCTTGCAAGGACTATCCTTGTTACCTGTTTTTTTAGAAGGGCATTTACTGCCATTGCCATGGCAAGATAGGTCTTTCCAGTTCCAGCAGGGCCTATGCCTATAACGATGTCATACTTCTGTATCGCCTCAATGTATTCCCTCTGCGTCTCTGTCTTTGGAACTATAAATCTCTTTTTTGAAGAGACAGGGATATTACTCATGAAAAGGGTCTTCAAGGAGGGTTCCTGAGGAGAGGCCCCAAGACAGTAACGAATATCCTCTGGTTTTATAGAATAACCCTGGCTACTGAGGTCCTTGAGCTCGTCAATTATCTTTCTTGCCCTCTGGGCAGACCCCTCTTCTCCCTTGATAATTATCTTATTACCCCTTGCGCTGATAACTACACCAAGGGTCTCTTCTATTACCTGAATATTCTTTCCAAAGACTGAATGAAGATATTCGTAATCTTCGTCAGTCTTGAGTTCGAATTCTAAAGTAACCGTAGTCTTACCTCACTGTTTAATAATAATTGAATCTATTCCATAAAGCTTCTTTAACCTCGTCTGGGCTAACTGAGCCTCCTTCCTCGCCCTGAAACTGCCAACAAATACCTTATGGACATTAGAGCTATCTTTTTTTATTATAACATCATAATGTTCCTTCTGTAAGCTTTCCTTTAACCTTGAAGCCCTTTGAGAATCCTTAAAGGCACCAACCTGAAGATAATAAAAACCTCTTTTTAGGCTAAGCTCCTTTGAAGACGGACCACTGCCTGTTTTCTCTGTCTTAGCCTCCTGTGGCTGAACCTCCGTCTTATTAGCTCTTGGAGTCTCTACAGACAATGGAGGAACAGACGAAGGTGTCTCAGGGATATCAGCTTTCTCTAAGGGTTGTTGGATCTCTGTCTCAGGAGAACCTGCCTGTTTCCCTTCCTTTACCTCTGTCTCCTGAATTGTCCTTGAACCAGAATATCGGCCAACAAAATAACCAAAGGCAAAGCTCAGGGTTGTAATAAGTACTACTATACCAATAACAATAGACCTGTTCAGGACTATTAATGAACCCTCTGGATTCTTCATATAATTAACATAGCATCACCATAGGAAAAAAATCTATATCCCATGGCAATGGCCTCCTTATAAGCCCTTTTGAGATTCTCCACACCTGCAAAGGCGCTGACAAGAAGGAGGGGTGTAGAGCGTGGTAAGTGGAAGTTTGTAATGAGCCCGTCTACTATTTTAAATTCATATCCAGGATAGATAAATATGTCTGTAGAACCCTTGATTTGACCATTCACTGATAATGTCATATACCTTCCAGTAGCATAGCCTTCAAGAGCCCTTGTTGTGGTAGTACCTGTTGCTATTACCCTGCCTCCTGCTTCTTTTACTTTCCTTATTTCATTAAAAAGAGAAACAGGTATCTCAAAAATCTCCTCCTCCATTTTATGGTCTTCAATATCCTCAGTTCTTACAGGCCTGAAGGTTCCAGGACCTACATGGAGGGTGAGTTTTCTTATAAGGATACCTTTCTGAGAAAGACCCATTAATATTTCTTCATTAAAATGTAATCCTGCAGTTGGTGCTGCCACAGAACCAGGGATTTCTGCATAAATGGTCTGGTACCATATCTTATCTTCAGGAAGAGGCCTTCTCTTTATATAGGGTGGAAGGGGCATCTGGCCTCTTCTCAAGAGGACCTCCTGAAGGTCACCTTTACAGTAAAGCCTCGCCCTTTCATTGCCGAGAAGTTCTAATTCCAGGTCTTCAGAGACCCTAACAATTCCTTTATAATTTCCCCTCGTAAGAACCCTCCATATATCTTCATAAAGAGGAGAAACAAGTAAGACCTCAATCCTTCCTCCAGTTGGTTTTCTACCCTCAAGTCTTACAGGCAACACCTTTGTATTATTAAGAATAAGCATATCACCCTCATTTAAGAATTCCACAATCTGAGAAAAGCTCCTGTGAAAGATCTGACCATCTCTTTTAAGAACGAGAAGTCTTGAATGCCCCCTCTCTTCAGGCCTCTGGGCTATAAGTTCTTCTGGAAGGTCAAAGTCGAATTCTTTTAACTTCATAATCTCCTTAATTCAGTACCTGGATAGAAATAATTAAGTATCTCTCTATAAGTCTTCCCCTCAAGGACCATATCGAGACTGCTCCACTGAGATAAACCGACTCCGTGGCCATAACCTCTACCTGAAAATATTATAATATCTTCCTGTCTTGATATACCAAAATCTGTGCTCGGAAGGGTCTGCCAGCCAAGAAGTCTCCTTAATTCTGTTGCCTTTAGCCTTATGACTGCCCTTGAGGTATTCAGGCCGACCTCTCTGACCCTTCCAGTAGAGGTCCTGCTCAAAATAACTATATCCTTAATCCCAGATATTCCTGTAGCCCTCTCTATCTCTTTTAATGGGATTGTCTTCTTCCATTCTGCATAGGGTGAAAGTCGGGCCGTAACCTTCACAGGCCTTATATAAGGATAGGAAAAACCAAAGACCTCTGCTGGATCCTCTGTGACTTCAGAAGAGGAAGAATGGTAAAGGGCTACAATAGGTTCTCCTTTATAAACAAGAACTTCTCCTTTTGTCTCCTCAACAGCTCTTATAATATCATCACTGTAGGGCCCTTTCTTAAACACCTGATGGTTTACTGTAGAGGTCAGGTGGAATGGAAGGCCCGACCTCTTTCTTATGTGATAAAGGGCATATGTCCTTGCTATAACAGCCTGAACCTTGTAAGCCTCAAGAGGCCAGTCTTTTCCAGATTCAGCAGCCACCACACCCCTGACATATTCTTCAAGGGGAAGTTCCTTTATCATATAAAGGCTATCCTTTCCTTTCCACACCTCAACAGTACCCTCAAAGGTAGATCCATTTATGAGGAGAGAGCCTTCGAGTTTACCAACATATTGTAATTTTTCTGAGAGAGTTGCCCCCCTATTATCCAGAAGTAAAACCCTTATTAAGATTCCTTCATTTGAAAAGACAGAGGCACAGGAAAGGAGAATTATAAATCCTGAAAGCCCAAGTAATATTAGATTAAATCTTCCAGACAAGAACATCCTTCTTACCCCAATCTCTGGCGATCTCTTGTAGCTGAACCAGTATCTTAACCTTTTCTTCATAAGATAATTTAGCCTGTTCTTTATGAGTCCTTTCCATCTCATCAAAAAACTCCTTTAATGTAATTATCCTGTTGTCTGGTAAGAGTATTTTTACCTCTTTATCCATCTTTAAATCTCTTAAACCTCTCATAAAGACTATATTTTTGGAGAAGACTATCCAGCTTTTCGTTGTCTACAGGTGCCTGCTCAAGTAACAAGCGAATCTTTACCTTGTCCTTTTCTCTGCCAACAGATAAAAATAATGCTATCAGGTATTCTGGTGAGATAATCTTTGTCTTTATACCTTCAAATTCTATTTCCACTCCTTTCTCTACAGCCTCCTTTGCAAGTCCTTCAGCTGGAATAAATTCTACAGGAATACCTTCAATAATGATCCACTGACCTGACCATCCATAGCCTTTATTTTCAAGGTACTTATAGAGATCCGAAAAAATTATAATCTCATCCTCTGCTACCTTTTTTTGAGGAATTATAAAGATATCGAGATCTCGTGTAAAAAAAGGTTCAGTCCACCTCAAAGCAGCTATTGCTCCACCAATTGCATAATCCCTGAATAATCCCTTTTCTTTCATTTCATTTAATACCTTTAAAGTAGATTTCATGCCTTATCTCAACCTTCCTATTATATAAAGTATCAGACTGAGGATAAGGCTCAGTATAAGGCCTGTCATGAGAGGGAAATAAAAGGTGAAATTCTTCTTTCTGATGATTATATCTCCAGGGAGTCTTCCTATGTATGGAAGTTTTTCAGAAAGCAATAGAATCAGACCAAGGCCTATCAGGATAAGGCCTGTAATAATGACAAACCTTCCTATGTCACCAAGTCCATTCATCTCTTATTCATAAACCTCTCTGCCTCTGAATAGATACATCCACAATATTTCTGTCTGTAAAGGCCAAGTTCTTTTGAGATCTTTAAACCATCTCGGTAATGAGACCTCATGTCTTCAAAAAAGAATTCTATATTATATCTTTCAGCCAGCTCCTTGCCTATCTCGACGATGAGTTCATATCTCTGATAAGGGCTGACGATTAGAGAGGTGCCAAAAGAATCAAATCCCTCCTCTTTTGCCTTTTTTGCTGTCTCCTCAAGCCTTAACCTGTAACAGTAAGTACATCTCTCAGGCACCCGAGGTGCATCAATTACTCCTTTAAGGAAGAGATTCAGGTCGTAAGTATCATTGTAAATTACAGGGAACCTCCATTCTTCGGAAAGCCTTTGAAGAGACTCAAGCCTCATACAGTATTCCTGATATGGATGGATATTGGGATTGAACCAGAGACCCGTAAATTCGATTCCGAGGTTTCTTATCCTCTCAAGAGGATATATTGCACAATTAGCACAGCATATATGAAGGAGGAGTTTCATGGACTAAAAAGGCCTCCCGTCTTTGTAATGCCCAGGTGCTCATAGGCCTGTCTTGTTGCGAGCCTTCCCCTTGGTGTCCTCTCAATAAGGCCTTCCTGCATGAGATAGGGTTCATAGACATCCTCTATGGTATCTTTTTCCTCTCTCAGGGATGCTGAAAGGCTCTCAATACCTACAGGTCCACCTCCGAATTTCTCGATTATAGTTCTTAAGAGTCTTCTGTCCATCTCATCAAGACCTCTTTCATCCACATCAAGGGCATTAAGACCAAATCTTGCTATCTCAATATCTATCACACCATTTCCCTTGACCTCTGCAAAATCCCTGATCCTTCTAAGAAGTCTGTTTGCAATCCTTGGCGTACCCCTCGAACGCCTTGCTATCTCTACTGCAGCCTCCTCTGTTATAGATATTTCGAGGATCTTTGCAGACCTCAAAATAATAGTTGTCAATTCCTCTGGTTTATAGAATTCAAGCCTCATAAGGATTCCAAATCTATCCCTTAAAGGTGATGTGAGAAGACCTGTCCTTGTTGTAGCACCAATGAGGGTGAATCTCGGTAGATTAAGTTTTAATGTCCTGGCACTCGGACCCTGGCCTATGATTATATCGAGCTGAAAGTCCTCCATGGCTGGATAAAGGACTTCCTCAACAATCCTTGGAAGTCTGTGGATCTCATCTATAAAAAGGACATCCCTGTCTGAAAGATTCGTGAGTATGGCTGCAAGATCCCCAGGTCTTTCAAGTACAGGCCCTGATGTAGTCTTTATATTTACACCGAGTTCATTAGCAATAATATTTGCAAGGGTTGTCTTTCCAAGACCAGGAGGTCCTGAAAAGAGGATGTGGTCAAGGGGTTCCTGCCTCTGAGATGCTGCCTTTATGAATACTGAAAGGTTCTCCTTTATCTTCTCCTGACCTATAAATTCTGAGAGGGTTCTTGGCCTTAAGGTGACCTCATACTGGCTATCCTGCTCCTTCTTTAAGGGTGTTATCTCTCTATCTATGTCCTCTTTTTTCATATCTTAACGATTATTTGAACTATCAATTGTAAGGATCCGCAGGGCCTCTCTAAGGATATCCTCTATAGATACAAGACCCTTCTTTTGAACCACCTCAAGGGCCTCCCTTGCCTGAGTCTTCTGATAACCAAGATTAACAAGGGCAGAGAGGGCATCATCGTAGACCCTGTCTTCTTTTTTCATTTTATCAGGAATCTTATCCCTCAGTTCAAGGATAATCCTCTGGGCTGTCTTTTTCCCGAGGCCTGGTATCTTTGTAAGCCTTTTTATATCCTCCTCCTGAAGGGCCCTTCTTAACTCCTCTGGAGGAAGATAAGAGATTATATTAAGGGCTGTCTTTGGTCCTATGCCATTGACATTGAGAAGGGTTGTGAAGATCTCCCTTTCCTCCTCTGTAAAAAATCCATAAAGCTGAAGACTGTCTTCCTTAAGGACTGTGTGGATATGAAGGGAAACCTCTGAATCCGTTCCTTTCAATCTCTCAAAAGTGCTTAGAGGTATCTGAACGATGTATCCAACGCCTCCCACATCAAGGATAATGTGTTGTGGAGATCTCCTGAGAATCCTGCCTCTTAAAAAACCTATCATCTTATCCTCGTTAAGATATTATGGGCATGACATATACAGAGGGCAAGGGCATCAGCACTGTCAGGATCAGGTTTTTTATTAAGAAAAAGGAGTCTCTTCACCATCTCTCCAACCTGAACCTTATCAGCCCTTCCGTAACCTGTAATAGCTCGCTTTACCTCAAGGGTTGAATATTCATAAATAGGAATATCATACCTTGCAACAGCAAGCATGACAACACCCCTTGAATAGCCAAGATTGAGGGTTGCCTTAACACCTCCTGCAAAAAATATCTTCTCAATCACAGCAACCTGAGGTGAATATCTTTTTATTATATCCTCAAGTCCTTCATAAATGATTCTTAGTCTCTCATGAATTACCTTTGTCCTTGGTATCTTCAGGACACCAGAGGCAACATATTCGTATTCTCTGGAATTCTGTCTTATAATGCCGTACCCGAGATTCACTGTCCCAGGGTCAATGCCGAGGATTATCAGACCATGGTTCTGAGAGTTACAGCCCTTTTCAATAGGGAGCTTATCTCTTCCTTGGTGTTTCAAAGAGGATCTCCTCCACCATCTGGCAGAGGACATGACCGAGGGTTATGTGGGTCTCCTGTATCCTTGGGGTATCATCAGAGGGGACAACAAAGGCAAAATTGACCTTTGAGGCAAGCTTAACACCCTTTATCCCTGTAAAGGCTATGGTCTTCAGTCTCTTCTTTTTTGCTACATCAACGGCCTTTAGAACATTAGGGGAATTTCCACTCGTACTAATGGCAATTACTATATCTCCTTCATCTGAAAGAGACCTTAGCTGTCTTGCAAAGACCTCGGAATAGTCGTAATCATTTGCAATGGATGTAATAACAGCCATATCTGTTGTGAGGCTTATAGCTGGCAGGCCTGGCCTTTCACGCTTGAATCTGTTTACAAATTCAGCAGCTATATGGGAGGCATCAGTAGCACTTCCGCCATTTCCAAAAAGGATAAGTTTTTTACCTTCATCAAAGGCACTCGCAATCAACCTTGATACCTCGATTATCTTATCAATATTATCCCTGAAAAAGGCTTCTTTGACCGCAATACTATCCTGGTAGGCCTTTATTATCTTATCCTTCATTAAGGAAATAATAATCAAAAAGAAACAACTATGTCAATTCTCAATCATTACTCTAAGGATATGCTCCTCTCTCCAAGAAGGTCACCCTTTACACCAACAATGACCTCCTTTAAAGGAACAGTCTTTCTGCTCCTTTTCAATGCCTCCCTCAATACAACAGTCATACCTCCACAGCAGGGCACCTCCATCCTTACACAGGTAATATCTTTGATAGGTATATTCGAGAATATCTCTGTAAATTTCTCAAGATAATACTGGGCATCATCAAGTTTTGGGCATCCAATTAGAAGTTTCCTTCCCTGAAGAAATCTCTCGTGAAATCTGTCTGCTGCAAAGGCGGTACAGTCTGCTGCAACAACGAGCTCTGCATTATTAAGAAATGGAGCAACTGTACCAATGAGTTTTATCTGGATGGGCCAGTGGGATAATCTGTGAAGGTTCTGCTCTTCCTTCGGTATGTTTATAGATGAACAGGATGGGCACTCAATATCCTTTTTCATAATAGACCTCCTACTGATGATTTTTTATTAATATAAACTGGTGGGTCAGGCTTAGGGTATGATTTATGTCATACAATTAAGGATAAACCCGCCCATTGAATAACTATCAGGATCAGATCTGCATCACTATCCAATTCAGGGATTAAAACTTATCAGCTCCCTTTTGAAGGACCTCGAGACTTATAAGGTATCTACCATCTCTCTCTTCACCAGGGATCTTTATAGGCATACATCCTCCAATCCCCTTCTCTATCTCCTCAACGGGATAACTCACATTGCAGGCCCTGCAGAAAATAAATCCCTCTTCCAGTTTAAATCCCAGCCTCTTTGAATAACAGGTCTTACAGGCATCCAGAAAGGCTGAAACCCTTCCATTAATCTTGATGACAAAGAAGTTTATATTTTTACCCTTGTAATTATAGGAGAAAAATTGGGGCACCTTTTCTTTAAGATGGCTGACCTCAACTGATGCATATTTATCGATAATCTCTGGAGAGGGATAAATAGGTTGCCTCGAACATGAATAGAGTAAAAGAGTAGCGCACAAAAGCAGAAGTTTTTTAAAAGAATAATATCCTCTCCTCTCATGGCCTTCCATCTGTCTTAGTTCAACCTGTAAACAATGGGGATTATAACCTCTATACGCCAGGGGGGCTTGGGAAAGGGCGAGACCTTCTTTACAGTCTCTACGGCATTTCTATCGAGGAGGTCAAAGCCTGAACTTTCTAATATCTTTATATCCATTACATCCCCACTCTCTGATACGATAAACGATACAGTTACCCTGCCCGACCATCCCATCTTCCTTGCCATGTATGGATAGGTAAGGTTCTTTGTTATTATATCCCTGATGTATGAAAAGTGCTCTTTTATGTATCTCTGTTTTGCCTCTTCAATAGAGGTGCCTGTACTGCTAACAGATGCTATATGAGCACTCCTGCTCTCCAAAACCTGGCCGGCCTGCTCTGAATTGTTAGATAAAGATGGTTTTGTGGCTGGAACCGCAGAAGTCTTCTCTCCTGCCACAGGTACCTGTTCCTCTGATAGGTCCTCTGTAATATAGTCTTGAGGATCGGTTTCTGCAACCTCTTTTATCTCTTCCTTAACCACCTCTTGCGGTCTATGTGAACTTTTCTCCTCTTTCCTCATTGTCTGCCCTCTCAAAGAAGGGAATGGTCTCTTTTCCTCTTCAGAACGTGGAGAGGGCTCTTCGATACTGAAATCTATAAGGATGGGCCTGCTGAGAGGAACCATACTCCTGCTCACAATAAAGATACCTATGAATATTATGGCATGAAGACCAAAGGATAAGAAAAAGGCCTTGATGTCCCGACTCATCTAAGTTCTCCTCTCCTCAGTCTGGAGGCTCACCTTCTTAAAACCGAGGTTTTTAACAACATCGAGGACATTCACAAAGACCTGCAGGCTGATATCCCTGTCAGCCCTTATAAGCATTGGCACTGACCTGTCGAGGTTGCATATAGAGTCCTTAAGCCCATCAAGGGTAACAGGCCTTGAGTTGAGATAGAGATTACCCCTTTTGTCTATCTCTATTGTCTGGGTCTTCAATGTATCGGCCTGTCCTTTTGATACCGTCGGAAGTTCAACGGGAATAACACCAGTGGCGATAAATGTGGATGTAGTAAGGACTATAGTCAGCAGAACGAGCATAACATCCACAAGGGGGATCACATTCATATAATCAAACTCTTTCTCTTCCATTCCTTATCTCCCACTGAATCATTATCACCTTAGCCCTTCTGAGTAAAAAATTGTAGAGTGCCACAGAAGGGATCGCCACAAGAAGACCAGCAGCTGTGGCCTTCAATGCAAGGGCAAGACCTATCATGATCTTGCCTGTATCCATAAAACCTTCCTTTCCCATGGAATAAAAGGTGAGCATTATACCAAGGACAGTTCCGAGAAGCCCTATATAAGGGGCATTGCTTCCTATGGTGGCTATGATATGAAGCTTCTTTGTGAGTTCAAGCTCAAGGGCCTTCTTATCAGAGAATTCCTCTATCCTTAACTTTTTAAAGAATAGATGCCTTTCGATAGCTATGGCAATGGCTATAATGCTCAGGATTATCAAAAAACCTATAATCCCATAGTCAATCGCTGGTTTAAGCCACTCCATTATCCTCTGTTACCCCTTTTTCCTTAAAACTTCCTAATAAATCACATTCTCATGCCCTTCAAGCAGAGACTTCTTAAAGAGTGTTGACCTCTCCTCATGAAAGTAATCGGCGAATCTTTTAGAATCTTTTCTTCTTTATTCAGTCTCATCGATGTTACCATCATCTATTGTAAACCTCCTCTCGCTTTGCAATAGAGATTACATAATGGTTGTTGTTCTTATTATAGCAACTATCAAGATACCGATTCCCTGGCATCATATAATCATCCTCACTCCCATGAATATTATTAAGACGGTAGAGGTAGTCCTCAGATAGGGCATGAGACCATTAACCTCTACCCTGATAGTTCGAGCTATTAATGATAAGACGCCACAGGCAAGGATAAGAGGTGAAAGAACCAATCCCATCCCATAAACAAGACCATAGGATATTCCAGAGATTAAAGAGCCACTCTTTGCAGCAACCAGAAAGATGGCAATAAGGGGAGGACATGGTATAAGGCTCGTTGTAAGCCCGAGCAGAAAAAGGGATATCCCCTTACCGATGGCCTCTCCTTTTCTGGGGCATTCAGGCCTGACAATCTGGATAGAGAGACCAAAGGTGATAATCGCTATGCCGATGATCCATCTTGCGGTCATACTATGCTCAAGCATCAAAACATTGCCGAGATATGTGGAAAGCCCACCGACAAACATGTAACAGATCAGCTTTCCTGATAGAAACAGAAGGGATGATCTCACACCATCCCTGAATCCCCTGCCTGTACTTAAAAGATAAGGGCCAAGATAGGGCAGGCATGTAAGACTGCAGGCCGTCGCGCCATAAAGAAGACCTAACAGGAAAAGACCTGCCATTTCATGCATGAACCCTCTCCCTTTCTGCAAGGAAGGCTTCCCTTGCGATAATGGCTGCACCAAAGGCAGTGGTAATCTGAGGTATCTCGGGTACAACGATATCCCTCATCAACTCATCCTCCAGCGCTTTAACAAGACCTCTGTTTAATGCAGGACCCCCATCAAGGAGAACTATGCCATCAATCCCTATCCTCCTGGCAAGACCTGCTATCCTCCGGGCAATGGAGTAATGGATACCTGCAATAATATCCTCCTTGCTATGCCCGTTTGCAAGGAGGCTTATGATCTCTGACTCAGCAAAGACTGTGCAGGTGCTGTTTATTGTGAGAGGGACACCTGACCTGAAATGGTAATCGCCTAATTCATCTATCTCTATCTCGAGATTCCTCGAGACCATCTCGAGAAATCTCCCTGTGCCTGCCGCACATTTGTCATTCATTACGAAGTTCTTTACACACCCCCCATCATCAAGGAGGATGACCTTAGAATCCTGACCTCCGATGTTTATTATAGTCCTGATAGAACCATCTATCCCTGAAAGGTTCTTTGCACCTATAGCATTTGCAGTGATCTCGCTGATAGATTCATCGGCCTCTTTAAAAAGCTTTCTTCCATAGCCAGTAGAGACTATATACTTCACGGCAGATCTCTCGATAGATCTCTTCTCGAGCAAGGCATTGAAGCCCTGAAGGGCATTTCTGTAAAAATTGCTTCCTGTAGGCGTAATGTAATGGGAAATCATCTCACCAGCCTCATCAATTAAAACTATCTTGATTGCTGTAGAACCGATATCTATTCCTGCAAAGTAATTCATATGTGAAGACCCCTCCTTCTCTGCTTTATGGACTCAAGAAAGGCCTCTACCCTTGTGGATAGCTGGCCTGTATCTTCAGGGCTGTAATCCGTCTCTACATAAAGCATCGGGATGCCTTCTGATTCAAGGGCCTTAGCTACTGATTTGCTCTCCATCTCAAAGAGGTAGCATCCTGAGAAGGCCTGATATACAACACCCTCAATCACGAAATCACGGACCATCTGGAGAAGCCTCCTCTTTTTATCGGTATTATCAATAAAAAATGGGCATGTACATGGCCTGAGATACCGATCTGCAACAGCTCCAAGCAATATATCCAACGAGGCTGTCTCGTCTATTACGACAGGATCATAAAGAAGCCTCGTGGAGGAACAGAGGTCATCAGCTACTATGACCCCACCTGTCTCTTCTATGAGGAGGGGTATCTTGAGATTAGGGAATATGGATGGGGAACCTGTAAGGAGTATCCTCGGGGCATGCCTCTGGGAGACCTGTTCTTTTTTGTTGATCCTATTGTAAAGTTCTTTGTTCAGCCTCGATAGAGACTCTATCCATCTGCCTATCTCATCAAAGTAGAAGGCATTAGTAACAATTATGGCATCCTTTCCATATATAGGTGGTGGGACGCTCCCCCTAAGTTGATAGAATCTCCTGAACTCCTCCCTCGCCCTGTTCAAGAGCCTTATAGCATTAAAGAGGGCCTTCTTGCCAAGTCTCCTCCCTGTTATTTCACCCATAACATCAACAAGTTTCTTAACAGAATAATACCAGTAGGCCCTGCCATCTTCTGTGTCCTTCCTTGAGGGAAGCTCAAGAAAGTAGACATTAATGCCCATCTCCCTAATCACCTCACCTGCCTTCTTCTTCTGGTCACAAGTAGTCGGTATAATGAGGGCCTTCAGGGAGTCACGGTAAAAATCGGGCACGAGACGGAGCATCCCAACAGTCGCCTTAACGAGGCTACAGGACCTTGCTGGCATTGGTCCTGTCCCTATTCTCTCAAAGGAATAGGCACCGCTACAGAGCCTGAGGGGCACTGCACCTGAAGCATATATCAACTCCTCAGGGACCTGCAGGCACATCGTACCTATGGTAATACTCCCATCTGAAGGCCTTTCCCTGTAGCAATAGACCTTTCGCAATAGGTCATAAAAATACTTCATGCTCTCAGGGTTATCAGGAAAATCCTCCTCAACCCTTTTAAGAATCTCTCCTGCCTCCATGGAGAGATGATTAAGGGTACTCTTTTTTATCCTCTCTATCTCCATCTCTATCCCTTTTTCTCTATCCTCTTGAAGAATCCCCTTTCTGTGGATTCATAGATGGCTATACCACCAAACTTTACTGTGAGGCATCTCTCCTCTGGACAGGCAGAGACACACTTAAAGCACATCATGCAGTCCTCCTTGACTATATTCCTGCTCTCGATATCATCGGCTATCTCCTTTATCCCTACATCGCAGACCCTGTAACAGTTACCACATCTTGTGCATCTTGAGCCATCCTTTTCAAGCCGCAGGATCCCAAGCCTGGAGAATATATACTGGAGTCCACTCATGGGACAGAAAAGACAGAAGAACCTCCTCTTCGCAAAGGCACCTACAACAAATATACCTGTTACAGCCATACCGAGGCCTGTCAGAAAGACCTTTGTCTTGGAGCTGAAGTCTATGACGAGCTGGCTTAAATCAGCACTGAATAGAGGAAGTATGGTCCTCGATGGGCAGATCATGCAATAGGGGGTTGCCCAATCATGGGATAGTCCAAGATTGGCTATGCCGAAGGGCAGGAGTATGAGGAGAACAAGAAGGATATATTTTATCTTGTTTATTTTCTTAAAGTCCTTCTCTGGATATGTGCCATACCTGATACCTATGTTAGCCCTCAGCTTAGTTATCCAGTCCTGAACCGTTCCAAGAGGACAGATAAAGCCACACCAGGCCTTATTGAAGAGTATTAAAAGAAAGAGGAATGTCAAAAAACCTGTCAGCACACCGATACCCCTACCGGTTAGAAAGTGTCTAATCTCCATATTCATCTGGTGCTGGAGGGGCCAGAGATAACAGGTGCCACCTCTCATTTCTACAAAGGGACAGGCAAAGGTGGGCATGTTAGAACTGATGTCAATAGCAAGATAACCGCCATAAATAAGCAAGAAAAAGGCACCCACCTGAAAATAGGTTCTGAACCTGTTTATATCTGAATCGTTAATAAACTGTTTCAGCCTTTTTATAGAACCCACCTCCCCTTATGACGTTGCCTGTAAAGAAAGACAACAAGACCAGTAAATAGAGAAAAGAGGGTAAAGATTAACAGTCCATAGGCATAGGAGGTATACTCTATCCTGGCTGTCTGGTATTTCCATGGAAGGGTTGTGATAATCCTTATCCTCTTATAGGATCTCCCTCTGTAGGTTCCCTCTTCATCCGCCTCATACTCGGCTATCAGAACAAAGCTGCTATAATATCTTGTTTTAAATTCACTCCACCTCTCAGGATAATAGTCCCTTATGAGTTGAAATGCTCCTGTCCCATCTTCTTGGGTAGTTAAAGACTTCATCCATCCGCTCCGAGTCCTGACCTTTACAGATGCCTTAACAGGTCTTCCCTTTCTCAGGACAGAAAAGCTAAACATATCTCCAGAGGCCATCCTTCTATGGAAATTCCTGTCCCACATCTCATAGCCAACTATCTCTAAGGGAATATTATCGAGAGACTTTGGTCTGAGCCTCTCCTTATTGAACTTGAACTTATGCCCCCAGCCACAACTGTGATTTATGATATTCATCTTTGCAATCCTTATAAGTAATGTTTCATCCCTTAGCTCTTTATTGATCACATATAGATTGAATATCCCGTCTAAGGAACCATCCATAGGCCTCATATCGAGTGTTACACTCCATCCCTCCTCATCATGGCTCAATGGTGCCTCTGTGATGGTACCATCAGGCCTCAATACAATAGCCCTTGCATCATCTGATAGTTCGTGGGTATTCAGATAGACCTTTCTGAATGGCACTGCCCTGTGCTCAGAATGCTCACTTCCCTGCCTGTGGCTCGAGCCATGTCTCATGTTGTGCCCCTGGGGAGGGACCTCTGAGAGATAAATCGCCTCCTCAGTCCCTCCCTGAGAGACCTCAGGCCAGGTCATAAAACCTATAAGAATTAAAAACAGGGCAATACTACTGAGTTTCATTTTTCCAATTCTTAGAATTTATAAGTCACCCTTGCCATTACTGAAAGGGGAGGCCCTGGTCTGTAACGGGTATTACCACCTGCCTCCTTTGTAACCTCCATGGCATACCTCTTATCAAAGATGTTATATCCATCTACTACAAAGTCAAACCTCTTTCTCTCATAGCCTATCATGGCATTTGTGATAAACTCATAACCCTCGTATTTCTCAGAATTGGCATTATCTACATAGTATTCACCCCATGTATGTGTCTCTATCTTTGCTTTGAAGCCCGAGGGGTGCTTGTAATAGGTAAAGAGGCTATACTGGTGCATAGGGATATAGGGATGTCTGTTTCCGCTCCTGTCATAATAAGTATATGTGGGGCCTGTTCTTACTGGTTCTATAAACTCCTTAAACTTGAAGTCGCTGTAGGTATAGGCTCCCCCAAAGAAGAGACCCTTAATAAGTTGGGCCTTACCAGAAAGCTCCAATCCCCTCTTTGTTGACTTACCGGCATTACTGTAGGAAGATACATTTCCTGGCAGTATAGTCTGAACAATCTCATCCTCCACTGACATATGAAATACCGAGAGGTCAAGGCTATGGCCACCTTCAAACCTCGCCTTTATACCTGTCTCATAGTTATAGACCTTAAGGGGATCAAGGTTCGGATTGAGACTGAGTTCAGAAGACTGGGGTGTCTGGAATCCTGTCGATATGGTGCCGTAGAGATTAAAGACCTTGCTTAACTTATAAACAACTCCTACCCTCGGACTGATATAGTCAAAGGTCTTATCCAGACTGATCGATTCTCTCGCTGTAACATACCTGCCAGCACCCCAGCTGTATTCCTTATATTTTTCCGAATCGATATCAAACTTCACCTTGTCGTATCTTGCACCAATGTCTATTATCCATCTATCGGTCGGTCTTAAGGACTCCTGTAAATATATACCCCATTTGGTTGTCGTATCCTTATCCGTTTCTGCAAGCTCACCCTTTTCATCAGAAAGGGTATAAAGGATCCTTCCATCGCCTCCTGTAACATAGTCCCTGTAGGTATATTTATCTCCTTCAGCCCTGTCTATCTGGCCTGTTATACCAGTGGTAAGGATAGCCTCTATGCCTCCGATCTTATGCTTAATATCTGCCTGGATGTCTGCTCCATAAACATCAGCGCCACCATTATTAATAATCCCGGTAACAGGGTGATAGTGATGCCATTTATTAAAATAAAGGACAGGCTTGATCTTGATGTCACCTATCTCCTTTTCTAATTTCAGGTTTGCTGAATAGACCTCGCTATACCTTCCCATATGTCTCCATATATCAGAGGTGAGCTGGCTTATGTCCCTTTCGAATTGTTCTTTCGTAAGAGTCCCAGGAAGCTGGAGGTCGGCCTTTGTATAACTGACAGTAGCCTCAACAGAGGTCTTCTCATCATATAGATGGCCGAGCTTAAGATTAAACTGGTTTGTGCTGAACTCATTCCATTTCCTCCAGGAGTCTGTAGAACGCCTGCTACCAGAGAAGGTGAGATAGGTCTTGCCAGTCTTCGTTCCATAAATGAGGTTATACATCTGGGTGTTGTCACTTCCATAGCCAATCTTTATGCTTTTTTCCTCTTCAAAGGGACTCTTTGTGATGATGTTTATAACACCACCAGCAGCATTAGCACCATAGAGGGTTGAGTTTGGCCCTTTTACTATCTCTATCCTGTCCACAAGCTGGGTATCCACAAAGTCGAGTCTCGTGAGACCATCAGGGTCTGTAATGGGAACACCATCGAGCAGAACCATTATCTCCCTTACTCCATATCTCGCCTTTAATCCTGCACCCCTGATAATAAGCCTTGCATCATAGGCTCCATTCCTAGACTCTGCCTGGACACCGGCGATACCTGTAAGGCCATCCTTCACATTTAACATCCTCGTGTTCTTTATATCCTCTTTCGATACAGCACTCACACCTGCCGGGATCTCCTCTGTAGTCCTCTCGGTCCTCGTTGCCGTCACAACAACCTCCTCGAGCCTCTGCTCTGTCTTTTTCTCCTCTGCCTTCTCCTCAGCAAAGGAGACTGCTGGAATTAACAATAGCGACAGGATAAAAAAGAGATACCTCATACAACCTCCTTATTTTTAATTTTCAAAAAGGGTCCTGCTCGGAAATATTCCTGAAATATCCCTGAGCAGGACCAGTCTTGTACGGGGAAGTTAAGATCAATACAGACGCATCTGTATTGAAAGATGAAAAGGAAAAAAACCTGCTCAGGAAAGGTTATTAAACTCTGGGCGGGTAATCTTTCAGAAAAGGTATTAAAAGAAAATTAAAGGGAGAATTTAAAGGCTCAAAAAAATCTATAAACCCGAACTGGATAGGTTGATATGGACACTCACAAATAAAAGGCAGATCAGGACAGTTCATAACCCCGCTCCCTGAACTATTACAGACATCAAGGGTCAGGAGCGAGACCTCAGTAGCTGAATTAACTGGTTGAACTCCTATAGAAAAAGAGAAGACTGAGATACTCAGAGCAAATAATAGTAGAGCCGCGATCAATCTCATACTATAAATGATATTTGAATTCATCTTCTAATGTCAACTTGAAGTTATAATTTTAGATTGCTGTGCTTATATAAAAAGCAAAAAATATGCCTAACTGGTTCTACTTAATACCTTTTGTAATCCGGGGTTAACGATTGAATCAAGATTAGTAAAGGGACACCCATGTCCCGACACAGGACATGAATGTCCCACTAACCTGTCGAAGCTTCTTCCCGCAACCTTTTCAACCATTCATTCTGCCATCTTATTAGCAGACTCTAACATTTTATTAAGAAATTGGAGCAACTGTACCAATGAGTTTTATCTGGATGGGCCAGTGGGATAATCTGTGAAGGTTCTGCTCTTCCTTCGGTATGTTTATAGATGAACAGGATGGGCACTCAATATCCTTTTTCATAATAGACCTCCTACTGATGATTTTTTATTAATATAAACTGGTGGGTCAGGCTAAGGGTACGATTTATGTCATACCCTCAGTTTCTTCAGAACACAAAACCCTGAGGATATCAGTCCTTGATATTATCCCTATGACTTTACCTTTTATATCAACGACAGGAACCCTTTTTATCCTTTTTTTATAGAGGATCTTTGCAATGGTTCTTACAGATGTTGTGGGAGTTACTGATATTACATCCTTTGTCATTAGATTAGCCACCTTTTTGGGTTTAGAGGTCCTGCGACTTATGTAAGACATAACCTTTTCATTAAAGACATGACCTTTTGGTATCCCTGTGAGGGTGAGGAGGTCTGCCTCTGTTATGATGCCCCTTAGAATACCTTCCTCATCAACGACAGGAAGACCACTTACCCTGTGTCTGATCATCAACCTTCCTGCCTCGTAGATATCTGTATCAGGCCTCACAGTAATTACATCCCTCGTCATTATATCCTGAGCAATCCAGGATATAAGGCATCTTTCCTTTGCTATCCTGATGGCAAGGTTGAAGAGGAGTTTCAGGTCTTCAGGTGTAACATCTATATATGTACCTACTTCCCTCAGGGCCTCATAAAGGTCTTCCTCTGTTAAGGTTATCTCCCTTTCCTCCCTCATAATTAATTACAACCAGAAGGTTTTGGAAGCCCTGCGAGTTTATAAGCACCCCTGATATGACCTGATGGAAAGAGCCTGTAAAGGTCCTTTTTTGAAAGGCCGAAGTCCTTGAGGATCTTTCCACAGAGGGGCGCTGTGCCAGTCCTTTCATAGTAAATCCTTATTGATATTATGATCTTCCAGTGTTCTGGTGTCAGCTCAATGCCCTCTCTTTCAGCAAGATATTCTGCAACCTTTACATCCCAGTCATCAATATTAACAAGATAACCATCTTCATCAAGCTCGATTGTCCTTCTCTCATCAATTGCAATTGCTTTGCTCATCTTAAACCTCCTTTCGAGTTTACCAGCCAAACCTAAGGTCTGATCTGGCAAACTCATTTCCATAATAATATCCATCAATATCCTTAAAACTAACCTTGATACCTGTCTTCTTAAAGAATCTATCCCATCCGATCCTGTTAATCCATTCCCTCATCCTTTCATCAGGCTCTGCATCCTTCCTCCAGGCATCAACAATCTTTATTACAGCTTCAACAGCCTCTGGCCATCTTGGAGGATTGTTTGGAAGATAAGGTATTACAACCCTTCCGAGGTCAGGCCCACTGCCTGTATTTGAGGCCTTTCCTCCAACAGCCACTGCAAAGCCATCAAGCTTCGGATCACCAGTTAAGATCGCCTCACAGTGCATGGTGCAGGCACCACAATGAATACACTTTTCAGCTATTATCTCAACGCTCTCCCTTCCCTTAGCCCTTATCGCACCTGTTGGGCAGATCCTTATAACAGTTGGCTGTTCACATATCTTAATCTTATCTTCAATGACTACGGGTATATCCCTGTGGACCCCGATTATCCCGATGTCAGCCATAAGGGCCTCTTCAATATTTGCACAGGCGCCTATGTTGATCTTCAGCCATGAGGGAAGGCGGTGGTTCTTAAATTCCTCAATAAGGGCATCACCTATTGCCTTTGCGATACCAGGGGAGTCTGTAGCTGGAAGATTGCAGTGAATCCAGGCAGGACATGCCATTATATTGTGCATTGAATTCCTTGTTCCTCCAACAGGAAATCCAAGGGCCTCCACCTCCTTTATCAGGTCATCAATCCTCTGGGGGTCCACATCAACAAACTCAAAGGAATTCCTCAGGGTTATCCTGAAATAACCACCTGAGTATTTATCAGCAAGGTCACAGAGCTCAAGCATCGTGGCAACACTTATCCTTGAGGGTGGCATGGCGATCCTTACGGTATAACAGACCTCTCCAGATTGGGCTATACGCTTTATTACACCTGGCCTCACAATCTCATGGGTATCCCATTTTCCGTAATTCCTGAGAACCACCTGTGGGATATTCTCCTCAACAGGTGGAACACCTATACCTCCAATCTGGGTCATCTTACACCTCCTGCTAATTCCTCTTCACTCCAGTGATAGAAGGTGTTCCTTCTTGGTGATGAAAAATGCATTGGCATGGGCTCAACTCCACAGAGCTCAAGGAACTTATCAAAGCCGAGCCTCTGGATCATGTCACCTATCCTCTCCTTTTTTCTTCCGTTTTCATCATAGACCTGGAGTATCCTGTTATAGGCCTCTACAAGTTCATTGTAATCAGGTGGAGTAACCTTCACGAAAGGAAAGACAACCTTTCCTTTCATTGGTCCGTATTTCCCCTTCATCTTTCCTCCTGCTGTAATAGCCACACCCCTGTCATCTCCTGGCTTGATAGCAGGAATCCTGTTAATGCAATACATACATCTAACACATCTATCTGGGTCTATCTCGAGACCCTTTCCATCCCAAACCATTGCATCAGTTGGACAGCGGTCTAATACCCTTTGGATATCTCCACCCAATTTAATCCATTCAAGAAGCCTCTCATTGTTAACTTTTGGCAGGTCCCTAAAGACACCGATAATTCCTATATCGCCATGCAGGAGGGCCTTTCCACAGTCGTTGGGACAGCCTGACATCTTCGTCTTTATCTTAAAGGGAAATCTTGGATACTGAATATCGTCGATATAGTGCTTTGTCATAAAGTATTTAAGCCTTGGCGTATCCATAACAGCATATTCACAAAGGCTGGGCCCCATACAATCAGCAATATTCCTTATGGCATCCCCAGCTGAACCAACATCGTATCCTATGGCATTAAGTTCAAGTGTAACAGCCTTCATGTCTTCATTAGTCATCAAACCACATATCTCGATGTTATAATTTGTAGTAAGGACATGAAGGGAGCCATCTCCATATTTGTCTGCTATCTCGAGGATCTTTCTGAAGGTCGAGGTCTTATAGAAGTTTCCTGGTGCACCGAGAACCCTTATGAGATGGGAGTGGCTTATAATGTCGGGCCTTCTGGATTTTCTTGCAATTGCACCAGAACCGAGGCCAGGTACCGAGGACATACCTCCATGGCCCCACTGGGTATAACGCTCCTTCATTGCCTCCTCATACATCATAATGGGGAATCGAGTCCTTTTTAACTCCTTTGCGTGACTCGGCCATGGTCCTTTACAGAGCTCATCTGTCATTGGTGTTGTCTCTGCATTTGTTTCCTTATTAAGGATAGGTTCCATAAAAACACCTCCTGAAAAGATTATTTCTATATCAATTATCCTTTTTTCTGTAGTTTTAAAACATGACTTTAGTCACATTTATTCCGCAGGGAAAACATGATCCAAATCATAGCCCTCCTTGAGTTTTTTGGTAAAGAATAATAAAATAAAAATAATGATAGAACTTAATCTAAGAGAGGTCATTCCGAGGGATAGACATCCCCTCATATTCAGGACTTTCGATAACCTGAAACCTGGTGAAGCCTTTATTCTAATAAACGACCATGACCCCAAACCTTTATATTATCAATTCCTCCATGAAAGAGAAGGCCTCTTTTCATGGGAATACCTTGAAAGAGGTCACGAGATCTGGAAGGTGAGGATAAAAAAGATGGGATAAGGGACTGTGATGCCATCAGAAAGGTTCCATACTTTGCTGGTTTGAAGGATGAGATAATCTGTTCTATCCTTGAATACACCTTTAAGAAGTGTCTCAAAAAGGGAGAATATCTTTTTTATTATGATGATGTCTGTAATTACCTCTATATAATCAAAGAAGGTATTATAGAGATATTCCAGATTGGTGAGGATGGGAAGAAGATAATCATCCATCATGCTCAGGAAGGGGCGATCCTTGGCGATACCATGCTCTTCTCAGAGGGTAGGTTTGAGGCTCATGGACAGGCCCTGATAGATACCGAGGTTCTGATGATAAGAAAGGAACACTTTGAGGACCTTATATATACCTATCCTGAGATCAGTATCAAAATGCTCATGGAGTTTGGGAAAAGGATAAAAAAGCTTAAAAGATTTGCAGCAGAACTCGTCCTCTGTGACATCAGTAAAAGGATTGTGAGACTGATTGTCGAACTTGCAGAAAAGGAACAGAAGGCTTCAGATAGTGCTATTATTATTTCTAAAATCCCAACTCAGGATGAGATGGCCTTCAGGATAGGGACTGTGAGAGAGGTAATCTGCAGAGGACTTCATAAACTGGAGCAGGAAAATCTTATAAAGGTTAAAAGAGGAAAGATAATCGTCTATAATCTGAAAAGATTAAAAGAGCTCATTCCAGAAGAAGAAGGGACTATCTTTCCTATTACCCTTCCGATGATAGAACTGCCATTGAGATTTCCCCAGAAGACTGGATCTTATGGATCGCCTCAGAGGCGATCTCAGAGATTCTCATAAGTCTTACAGAATCATTATCATAAATCCAGACCTCTCTTCTATCTCCTAAAAAGCCCTTTATCTTATCATGGGCCTCTGATATCCCCAGTTCACCCAATGCCCATATTGCCTGGCCTACCATGCAGGGCTCATCCTTTTTAAGAAAATCTATAAGGATGGGTATCAAATTTCTTATCCTTTCCCTGTCTATCTGGCCGATCCTTGTCACTGCCCATATAAAACCCTGACAGCTTACCTCATCCTTTTCGAATTTTCTTAAAAAGAGGACAATCCTTGAACGCATATCTGGAAGGTTCCTCCCGATCTCACCAAGGGCCTCTGCAGCTCCCCAGCAGCTCATGGTATCATCAAAGGCATAGAAGATCCTGTTCCACCTTTTCTTTATGACCTCTGGTTCAATCCTTGCAAGCTCGCCGAGGGCCTTCGCACCAAGAAGCCTCCTTTCCATGTCCTGATCATAAAGCAGAGAGATAATCTTCTTTATCTTCTGATGATCCCTGAGGGCCTCATCTACAAGGCCTTTTATCTCCTCATTCCTCTTGGCCATGGTGATTTATCCCTCACCTCTATAACTTTAATAAGATAGCCATAGGGATAGTCAGGCTGGTAGAGGTGGAACTTATCAAATTCAAAGAGCCTTCTTGCAGAAAGGAGATATCTATAATAGAGATTGTCCTTTTCGAGGATCTCGACCCTTCCATTCACCTGAAAGCTAATATATTGAATAGCAACGGGTCTTTCTGGACTCACCCTTTCTTCTTCAGACTCGAAATATACACCCATATATAAAAGACTCGCCACAGGATTCTCTCTCATATTCTTAAAGGCAGTTCCCTCAAATATCTCGAGCCCTCCAAGAAGGGAGGGATCAAAATTCTCCGTATCTGAATAAAGCCTTTCCATGACCTCTATCCTTTGAGAAAGGCTCTCTTTCCATGGTATGGTCCTGGCCTCTGCTATGGTGGCTTCAAAAAGGTCTATGTAATCCATGAGGAGTTCCTTTCTCGGAATAAGACCAATGCCTTTGACAGTAAGATTAACAGGGAAGGGTTCTTCTGAATTACTCCAGGTAGCCATAACTGGAAGATGGGCTGAGAAATATCTCAAGGGCCTTCCATGCTTCATATCATTAAGGAATCTTATCCTTGAGGAGGCAAGCCATCTGAGAAACCTCTCAGGAATTATTCCCTGGTATACCCTTGTCTGCACCTTCCTCATGCACCTCTCCTTTTCCTTATTGCAAAGATAAGTATTGCTATAATCGCTCCTGTTAACAAAAAAGCAATCACAGGATAGACATATGTTCCTGCCCTCTCCTCTGTCTCGAGTCCAACATAATACCATGTAGAAACAACCTTTCTTCCACCTCTGTGACCTTCAGAACCATCCCATACTGCAAAGGCTATAGGGATCACCCCTCCTTCTTTAAAGGAGACCTCAAATTTATCAGAAGAGGTTAAGGACCTCTTAAAGATAACAAGCCATTTCTTTCCATCTCTTATACCCTTTGCCAGAATATCTTGATTATGAGCCTTCCTAATATCTGTGACGCTTCCAAATCCCTCTGCAATAAGGTTTTCGAATAAAGGCATCCCTGCAAGTCTTACCAATCAACAATAAGGGCTATATCTTCTTAATCAATCCTTTCATTTTCTTCCTCCTCAAAGGTGATTCTTTTTATATCCATGAGGATATCCCAGTCTCTTGAGTTCATCTATAAACTCAGAGGTTATCTTCGAGACTCCCTTCTCCTTAGCCTTTGCCTCTATAAGCCTCACTATCATTCCCTGCATAAAGGAAGGGACATTCTTTATCCTCTCCTTTGCCTCTTCATCCCATTGAAGGTCCGAGGGGACCTTTTGTTCAATAAAGACCTTTTCTCTTCCTGAAGGGATGTATTTGCAGAGGCTATCCTCCTCCATTATATCCTCCTTCTCTATCATTGCCCTTGCCCTACAGCCACCACATATCTCTGTATATTCACAGAGGCCGCACCTTCCTTTGTATCTTCCCTCCCTCATGGTCTTGAAAATAGGAGAACCTTCCCAGAGTTCTGATAATGATGACTCCCTGATATTTCCCACTATAACGGACATATAAGGGCATGGTGTAACATTACCCTCAGGGTCTATCCTCATATAAGACCTTCCAGCGAGACATCCCCTTGTGCCTGGTGGAAGGGAATATCCTTCTTCATAAAGAACCCTGTATATATGAGGAGCACACCTTGCCCTTACCATAAGCCTCTTCTCGCTGAAAACCTTTCTGGTAAGATGCTGAAGGCAAAGCTCATAATTATCTGTGGATATATCTGTCTTCATTGCCCTTCCTGTGCATACAAGAAAGAAGAAGTTTATTGCCTTTACACCAAGACGGACCCCGAATTCAATGAAGCGTTCAATCTCCTGCCAGTTCCTATCTGTAAGGGTAACATCTATCTGTGTCTCTATGCCTGCCTCTTTTGCATATCTCAATCCACTCACAGAGAGTTCCCAGGCACCTTTAAGTCCTCTGAAGATGTCATGTTCTTGAGGGTCCATTGAATCAATGCTCACACCAATACCTCTCAGGCCTGCATCTTTAAGAATTCTCACATTCTCCCTGGTTAAAAGGACACCATTTGTACCGAGGACAGGGATAAATCCACCCTGAGAGGCATACTCTATTATCTCGTATATATCCCTTCTCAAGAGGGGTTCACCACCACTCAGGACAAGCATTAATCTATCATTAATATAGGAGAGTTCATCTATCACGAGTCTTGCCTCATCAGTGGAAAGTTCTGACTGAGGAGTTTCGAGCCTTGCCACAGAGTCAATATAACAATGGGGACAGGAGAGGTTGCACCTCTTTGTAAGATTCCAGGAGACTATATAGGGCTTAAATTCTGTCATAACTCCCATCCCCTGAATCCCTCTGACCTTGATATAAAGACACTTGAAGGTGAAAACCTCAGGACATTCTCTGTAACAGAGCCTATATCTATACCCTCTACATAATGCCTTCCTGTCCTGCCAAGGAATAGGAGGTCTGCATTAATATCAGAGGCATAATCACAGATTGTTTTATAAATAGGGCCTTCCATGACCTTCCTTACAATCCTGGTCCTCCTTTCTTCAGCCAATCCCCATCCATCAGCAACTGCCAGACCATGGGCTGGGGTCTTTTGAAAGACCTCTCTCTCTGCCCTCTCAAGGATCAGATGTCCAACCCTCTGGAGTCCCTTATCTATGAATTCATCATGGATCCTTTCCTGCTCCTTTGAATTAAAAGAGAAACCCTCTTTATTAATCACTGATTCCTTGAGTCTGCTAAATAGCTCTTTATGAAGCATTGAGTCAAAGACATAAAGGAGGTGCAATTCTCCATTGAACCTCTCGGCAAAGAGGCTTGCAGCCCTCAGGGCTCCTATGGCTGAAGAACTTCCATCGAGGCAGACAAGATATCTTGGAGAATCAAAATTCACTCTATCCTTTACAATAAGAAAGTTTGTATCCACTGACCTTACTACTCTGAGACAGACACTGCCTATAAAACCGTTGCTATTACTATTAAAGCCATGGGAACCCATGACAACAAGGTCTCCTCTTTCTTCTTCTATAATCTCTCTTACAGCTATAAAATTCTTACCCTCTCTTACCCTCTCTCTGAAGGGAATATTCCTCTCATTGAACTTATCCCTCAGGGGTTTAAGATATGAGAGGGATATCTTCTCCATTCCAATGTTTATGAGCCTATTATGAACCTCCCTCTGCTTTTGAAGGATCTCCTCTTTCTGATATCTCTCGGGAAGGGTCGGTTCCATTATCCTGAAGGCAGCTTCATGCATCGTTGCATTGTAGCCATGAACACCCACAACCTCTGAGTTGAACTGAAGGGCAATATTAATCGTAGCCTCCGTAGCTATCACCGATGGGTCACTGTTGTCAAAACAGAGGATAATCTTCTTAATGTCCTCATTCATCTCTCCTCCTAAAATCCTATCTTATTAAAATTATTAATGATGCACAGTAACTTTAGTCACAGGCCCATTAAAATTAACAAATCTTTACAAAACATTATACAAACGAGACCCTGACCGAAATTGCAAAAACTGTTATGGACATGAGGATTATTCCAGCGAGATAGAGCTTCTTCGTATAATCATCTATTATCTCAGACAGGATACCTTTATGTTTGAAAAACTGGATAATCATAGCCCATAAGGCCAAATAAGTACCTATTATAAAAAAGAGCGTAAAGAGGATGCTCGCGGGAACATGCTGCCATAGACAATAAAGACAGTGGTGAAGGGGCCTCTTCATCACCTCGGGGGCGATCCTCTCAAAGGTTGCTACGATCGTAACAATGGCATTAGTAATGCTTATAAGACCTGTGGTTATAACAAGCCCCAGGGGGTATCGATTTCTATGCCTGTAATAGATAATAAGAAAGAGCATTAATGAGATGAAAAGGAGGTTCGAAATATAATATACAGGCATGACAAATTCTTGATATCCTTCACCAAGAAAGACAGAAGAGAGTCTTGAACTAACCCTCTTTTCAGGAAAATCGAAAACAGTAGTACAACAGGCTACAGATCTCTTCATCTTAAAACCAGGGAAATAGATCAGATCACCAATACTGTCAAGGAGGGCCAAAATGCTTCCTCCACAGAGGAACAGGAGCCTTCTTGCCTGAAGAACCCCTACCCCTGTTCTTTCATCGATCTTATTCAATATAAACCATCCACCAATAAAGAAGAAGACAAAGGGTTTTATAATCTGTAATAAGGTAGAAGCTCCTGGTTGAACCTGGGTCACACCAAAGATACACATAGCGCCCTCTACAAAAGGGACATAACTATAAAGGGTAAGATAGAAAAAAGGCCAGAGGATTAATCTTATAATAAAGACTGTAGAGGCTATAATAAATAGAAGGTGAGACCTCTCTTCTAACAAACCCTTCTCTTCAGGGCTCATTAGCCCGAAGGTCTTTCTGTACAGGAACAGGGAGATAAGAAAGAGGATTAACGAAAGAAGGCCCGTAATAAGGGAAACGAAGAATATAAGGATTGTAAAGGCATTAATAATCATCCTTTTAGCTGCCCCTTGTCCAGGACGAAAACTTTATCAGCAATTCTGGTAACCCTTTCGTCATGGGTGGAGATAACGATCGTCTTCCCTTTTGATCTCAGCTCCTTTAAGAGAGAAAGGATCATCTCTGAAGTCTCTTTATCTATATTAGAGGTGGGTTCATCAAGGATAAGGAGATCAGGGTCGTTTATTAATGCCCTTGCAATTGCGATCCTCTGCTGCTCTCCACCACTCATCTCCTCAGGCCTGTGAAAAGCTCTTTCACTAAGACCAACCATCTCCAGTAGCTCTAAAGCCTTCCTTTTTCTTATCTTTTCAGGAACTCCTATGGGGATAAGAGGGGTGGCTACATTCTCCCAGGCCCTGAGTCCAGAGATCAGATTGAATTGCTGGAATACAAAGCCGATCCTTCTCCTTATATTAGTAAGGCCATCTTCTGAAAGGGATGTGATTTCTATGTCGTTAATGAAGACCTTCCCACTACTTGGCCTGTCAATAGCACCTAAGATACTCAAAAGGGATGTCTTTCCAGAGCCCGATGGTCCATGAATGGCTATAGCAGAGCCCTCTTCAATCAAAAGGCTTATATCCTTAAGGGCTACAACCTCATAGGGCTTGCCCTTATTGTAAATCTTCCATATATTACTGCAAGATATCATCTCATTGCCTCCATAGGTGGCACTATAGAGGTCTTCCATGTTGTGGAGATGCTACCGACCAGCATTATAATCAAGGAGAGTAGAAAGGTCATTATTACAGGCAGAGGAAAGAAGAGTGAGGGAACATGAAAGGATGGAAAGATACCAGCCCCTGGGATAAAGATCTGGGCAATAAAGACTCCGTTAAGTATCTTTAACCAGAAAAGGGAGAGGATAAAAGTAATAGATACACTCATTAATGAAATAACGATGCTTTCAAGAAAGACCATCTCAATCACATCAACTGTTCTCCAGCCTATTGCCTTCAATATTCCTATCTCCTTCCGCCTCTCAGAAAGACCAAGACCAGATGAGACAGCTATAGCAGGTATAGCCACAGAAAAGGCAACAGTGTATAAAAGGAGAAAGATTCCTCCCTTAGTATTGAACCCCCTGTCAACATAAGTCTTAACAAGTTCCTTGGTCTGTATCCTGAAATAAGGATTCATTCGCTGGAGCTCCTCACTAACCTTTCTGAAATATCCTTGTTTGACATAAAGGGCCATATCTGTAACGAATCCTTCCATCTCATATAAAGAGATAACATCCTCCAGATTCATTAATAGGAGATTCGATGTCCATATCCCTGCCCGGGCATCAAAGATCCCTGATATTTTAAACTCCCGTCTCACCACATAGGGAATACCATCGATTATGCCAATTATTCTTACACCAAGACTGAGACCTTCTCCTACATCCACCCTGAGGTCTTCAGCGAGACTCTTACCTATTACAACCTCTCCAGGTATTGGAGGTCTTCCTTTTATAAAGGTGACTGTCTCAGGGATATTATCTACCGGGATACCAAGAAGGACAGCAAGTTTATTGCCAACATAGATCCTGCTTATCGCCCTCGGTATCACCTTTATAACACCTTCTATATTCTTTATAGGCTCGACCATCTCTAAGGGAATGACACCATTTCTTCCATACATATCCATAGTTAAATAAATGTCTGCACCTTCATGAACAGATATGAGGGATTCTGCTTTTACGCCTTCAAGTATTGCCGTTCCTGAAAGAAAAGGTAGGAGCAGGGCCACAAGACAGATGACTATAACAACACTTCTTAGAGGATATCGTATTAGATTGTTCAGGGCTGTATAGAATAGATTGAGATGCCTCAATTTTTTATCTTTGTTTAATTTCCTTTAAGGCTTCTGAAAGGGCTGTATTGAAATCCACAACCCTTCCGCCATATCCCTTTACAAAGGACTCAGCCTCTTCTTTTGAAGAAAAGGCAATCTTACTTATCTTGCTCATTGTCCCTGGGGCTATGGAACCTATGACAAAAAAGGCCCTTGATGCCTCAAGCATTGTTTCAGGTCTCATATATTCAGCAACCCTTACATTCTTTGGTTCTTCTTTAAGTTTTAAACTCAGCACGGCAACACAATGGATTGAACAAGTATAAAATTTCCCCTTCGATGTCTCAAAGTCATATCGGGTCCTTGCCCATTTATTTCTATCCATCAAGCAGTTATCGCATCGCCTGTGATCTGTATAAAGTGGAGGGTTCTTTATAGGATGCTCTATCGGGAAGGTCTCTTCTTCCTTTTCAGTGGCCTCGGCTACTCTAAAGATTCCTGCCTTATTTGGTAGTAGAGCTTGAAGGGTAATCTCCTTTATATCAGATAGCGAGAATCCCCTTTCAGGCGAGTAACTATATCCACCGGGAATTGGCCAAAGACCTGTCTCATCAACATGATCTATCCTTGGATCATAATTAAGGAAACCCCATTCCGGGCTCACAACAGAACCAAGACCAATCCCTCCAAGATACCTCTGGAGGCTTCTTATCTTGGAATGATCATTACCTAAGTAGGAATCTTTATAGACCAGAGCAAAAAGACCTGTGAGGAGTAAGCAAGAAATAAAGATAATCAAGGCTCCAGGTCTTTTCATCTTTGACCCTCCTTTTGCAAACCCTTGAGACTCTCAAGGATATATCTTGCAGAGATGGCAAAACTGTTTCTTTCTTCTCCCTGGATCTGAAAAGTGATTATCCCGATAACCTCACCCTTCATATTAAAAAGGGGACTTCCACTGTTGCCTTTATTCACAGCGAGATCTGTTTGGATTAGTTCATCATAGCCTAACAGATTCAGGATCTCTCCCCGTAGTATACTAATGCCCTCTCCTGAATTATCTACTATAAAGACCTCCTCACCCTTTTTCACCCTTTTACTGAACTTCAATGGCTTAAAAGGATGACCCTTCACAGCGAGGGCAGCTATATCTCTTACAGGATCACAGTATATAATCTCCCCATAAAATATCCCTTCCTGACTGACAACAATCACGGGCATTTCCCTGTCCTTACACTTTTCATATACAACATGGAGATTTGTTACGACCGTATCATCTTTTACAGCAAAGCCCCTTCCCTGATAGACCTCTCCTGTATGAGGATCTGCTGCATATATTGTTACAACAGATCCATTTAATCTTTTTACTTCAAAAGTCTTCCCTACAATGAAACAGCCAGAGACTCCTAATATTACTAAAAAAACCAGAAAAAACCTTTCCATTGTTATCTCGGTTTGAGAAGCTCCTGGTTTATCTCATTAAATCTGAGAATCCTTCCCCCATGCCTTTTTACATACTCTTCTGCATCTGAGAGTGATGAAAAGGGAACGAGGGCCTCTCCCATAGGACCCATAACATCTCCTCCATAAACATAATAGGCCGTCTTTGCATCGATCCAGTGATCTTCAGGATGTTCCCAATCAGCCTTCCCCATGTCATTTACATAAATAGCCCTGATATTACCAGGTCTGTCAGGCTGAAGATAGAAGAGGAACATGTCGAGGGTGCTACAGAAGAGGTCATATTGACCATTCTTATAATGTATCTGTGCCTTTGAACCTGGAAAATCAACTATGATCATTCCGCAGACCCTGCAGCTATGCTCCCTTGTTAACTTAACAGGCAAAGGTCTCTCATCCCCCTTTTCACAGGAGATCATAACAATGAAAAGAAGGATAAAAGAGACCCTCTCAAAAAGGTGCCTTATCCCAATTCTAACATGAATATCCTTCACTCCTTACTTCTTTCTCATCCTCATGTGAAGAAAGAAGCCTCCTGTGAGAAAGACAAGGGTTACAAGAGGAGGTAAGAGATAAACCTTAGGGGATAAAGGTGGCTCTAAGATCATATAATACCAGGCTGATATAGTTGCCTTGTTACCTTCTTCTCTGTTATTGCCATCATAGATGATAACAGAAAATGGTATAAATATCCCTGTTTTGAATTTTAGATCGTGGTCATCTTTTGTAATAAGTGGTCTTTTGAAAAGGACACGATAAAGGCCGTTCCTGTAAAAGCCTTCTGCCATGATATCCTGGCTCTCCTGGTGCGAGAGATTTCCTGGGCCTTTTGCATTGAACTCATCACCTCTACGGTCACGAGCATTGAAGGACCATATATAGACAGGATTCTTCTTATCTCCCATAAAGAAGTATGGTTTGGTATCCCCTAATCTTACAGGAAACTGGACCCATACAGCATCAGGAGGCAGGCCATCATCACCATTATTAGGCTTCTTATCAGTCCACTCAAGCATTATGCCGACCTCAGTATCTGTATAAAGCCCCCTTATCCTTACATTCGTAATAAGAGGAGTAAAATTCCTTGGCTCAAACATGAGTTGACCTGCCAGGGGAAGATCAAGATAATCGATCTTATCCCATGCGTTATCCTCTGCAGATGGAATTTGAGAGGTCTTCTTTACCCTAAGAGAGATACCAAGTCTCCTCTCCTGTTGTCTTGATTTTATATAACAGGCAAGGGCCCATCTTTCATCATCAGAAAGGGTATCCTGATAGGATGTCATGGGTGTTCCCTTATTACCTGTTGTTATTGTAATATAGATATCTTCAAGAGAAGCACCTTTTCTGAATTCCCATGGATGGGTGTGATCAGCTGGCAAGATAGGATTTCCCCAATCATCCTTGAAGTCCTCTTGCCAGGACTTCTCTCCATCACCCCTACCTTCCCTGCCATGACATTCCCAACATTTTGCAACATTCTCCTCGATCTCTTTACCCTTTTTTATCATATCATCAGAACAGGATGGAACCTTTGTAATCTTTACAGGTTCAGGTTTTAATGTAAAGACATCTGGTGCGAATCTCTTTAGATAATCAACCAGGCTTTTCACTTCTTCATCACTAAACCTCGTCCAGCCAGGCATAGATGTCCCTGGATTGCCATTCCTTATCATCCTCATAATGTCTTCATCAGTGGGAGGATCCCCTGTTGGTGTTGATGTAAATTTATATGTTCCTACTGTGAAGTCCCTTGGTTGCGGGAAGGTAAAATCCTTCGCATATCCATCGCCCTTACCTTCATAGCCATGACACTGGGCACACCAGGTATCATAAAGGACCTTTCCTTTATCTTCCGCAGATAAATTGACAGGCACTACCAGTAATACTATAAGTAAAAAGACCTTCATCTTTACCTCCTCAATTACCACGTCCTCGGTTTATTTCCTGTTGCCTCGTATATAAAAATGATTACCTTCCATATCTCCTCTTCTGTAAGGAAATCCTCAAAAGAAGGCATGGATGAATCCCATGGATTAGAACCGGGTGGAAGTCCCTTCCATCCCTTTGCTATCCTCCAAAAGACAAAGGATTCTGGAAGCTGTGCAATAGTGTCAGTTCCCCTGAAGGGCAATGGCAAGGGATTAAAGGCCTGAGCAAAATGTCCCTTACCATCAAGGTCATCACCATGACAGTAGAAACAGTTCTGATAATAGATCTTTTTGCCTTCTTCTATATATCTCTTTATATTTTGTGTATCTTTTCTTAATGGATTCTCAAGACCGAGGATCCTCATCGGCTTACCCCTAAACTCTATCTCTATAGGAGGTTCTGGATGGACTATCCTCGGTGAAACAGGTGGTTCATATCTTGGTCTGACCTGAAAGTATGTTACAACACCTGCAAGAACTGGTATCGCTATAAAAACGATTATTATCCTCTCTATCTTCTTATCCTCATCAGCAAGGACAGACTTTATGGGCCTCAAAAAGGCCTCAAATGTCTCTTCTTGAATAGAAAAATATATCAGAAGGGCAAAGACAGCCGTAACCATATACATTGTTATTACCTGGCCTGGAAGTGGAGGCATTATAAGGGACATACTTTTAAGGGCACCATATATGGCTATAAGAATGCCGAGGAAATTAAAAAAGGGTGACTTTTTTATTACAGAGATTACGGAGATTCCAACACCAAATAGGGCTATTACAGGGTATATCCACACAGTTACTTACCTCCTCTCTCAGCCTTTGTTATCTGGGCCCTCAGTGCCTCTAAGGAGGCGGGATAAGAGACGGTCACCCTTCCGCCCTTGCTCTGCAGAAAGGCTGTAAGGGCTATTAATTCACCTTCAGAGAGTAATATTGGGGGTTTATGAACAGGCGGCATGATGTTATCATAACCTTTCTCTACATAGGCACCTGGATTGACAAGGGCCTCAAAGATATAGTCTTCTGGCTTCATATTCCTCTTTTTAGCTTCCTCTTCCATGCGTTTACCAATACCTTCTATAGCCGGAGACCGCATCCCAGGCTCTGCCTTCATAGGATGGCAGACCATGCACTGTCCTTTTCCAAAAAGTATCTGCTCCCCTATCTCTATAAGCTCATCAATTGTAACACCTTCCTGTATCTTCAGCTCCTTTGGCGGATGGGATTCTGATTGGGGAAGGAAGTATAAACCGATATAAGCAAAGAAGAGATTTATGCCAATTACGACTATACCGAGTCTGATAACTCCTCCTCTCATACCTCTACCTCCTTTTCTCAACGATCTGTTCACTCTTCATGATGCTCCAGAAAACAAAGGCTATCAATGCAAAGAAGAGCAGGTTAAGTATGGTCACTATTACCGCAGCAATACCATGGGCAGGAAGATAGGCCTCTGGACTTGTGTCCTTCAATATACCATAAACATGCCAGTACTGCCTTCCTCCTGACCTCATATAACCCATCAAACCCATAAGCCATGTAAATGTGACGGTTATTCCGATAAGGGCATACTGAGATCTTTCAGGCATCTTTCCCCACTGGGGTTCACCCAATATCCTTGCACCCTTATACATCTTATTGTCAAGAATAAAAAGACCTATTATGGAGAGGAAGAATACACCAAATTGGATAGGCGAAACTATATTGACCCTCACTGAGGCTGGAACCATGTAACTATATACACCAAGAAATAGCACTATTATAGAGGAGAGGATTATTATACCAGCCCTGATCCTTCGGCCTGTCTTTGCCCATGGCACTACAGGTTCTTTATTACTCATCCTGAAAATTGTATAACTCAGGAATGTTGCAAGATAAGAGATTATGACCGCTGTATTCTTTGCAGCCATCACACCAAGATTTCCAAGAACAGGATGATAAGCACCAATCCTCCGTGCCTCCTCAAGGCTCAAGGCAACACTATGGGGTGTGAGCCATACCAGATAGCCAAGAAGGACAACAATAAAGAGGAACTTTACATACTTGAAGTATCTTTCACCACCAGGCATCTTATTAAGGGATATCCAGAGATAATAATTTATGCAGAAAAGGATCGCTCCTATAAGAATCGCCTGCATAACCCACAACCAGGCAAAGAATCCACCCATAAGCTGTATACCCATCTGTTCATTAAAGGCATAGATCTCTATTCCAAGAAGATACCCAATTCCAGGCAAAAGGAGAGAGAATCCAATAGCAATCATTGCTGATGTATAACCCATCCAGTCATAATAGGCCTTTTCATCCTCTGTCTTTGCTATTATAAACCTGTAGGCAGCATAGGCAGCAGCCACACCAGCTCCAAAGACCACATTTGCCACAAGTCTGTGCAGAGAAAGAGGAATCCACATATAGGTCTTGATTGCTTGCCATCTGCTTATGAGCTCTCCTGATGGGCTTACGCCTCCTGGTGTGGTCATATAACCAACCCATGCACTTGTAATAAGGAGGAGGAGCGTTCCCATTATATTGAGCAATACTCCTATTGCCACATGAGTGCCTTTTCTGTCCTTCATCTTGTGCCATGAATAAAAGTAATAATAACAGACAAAGACCTCGCCATACATCACAAGTATATAAACCCACCAAGTAGGACCGAGAATCTTCAGCATATGGTCTATAAACTTTGGATATAAAATAGGGAGACTTACCATGAGGATTGCACCCATAATAGCAGTCAGTGTGTAAGCTAAGGTAAAGAGCTTTGTAAAATCATAGGCAATTCTATCAAGTCTTTCATCAGACCTCTTCCAACCAAGGTATTCCATAGCAACAGCAAAGATAGGTACACCAAGGACAAAGGCTGCGAAATTGAGATGAATCTGTGCTATGATCCAGACCCACACCCTGCTACCTATCAGAGGAAAGGCCCTATAACCCTCAGGAGAAGGTGCAGGAAGTATTCCTTTCAATAAATAAAGGATTGTAAAACCTATAGCAAGGATAATACTGAGTTTAATGAAACCCTTAAGAAGTCCCTTCTTTACATCTCCTTCTGCCACAAGACACCTCCACCTCATCAATAGATATAAATAAAAGCCGCCCAGACGACCCTTATAATTTTAAAGGGTATGATTTAAATCATAAACAGGCAAGTCGCCTTGGGCGACCCTTATGATTTATTTCTTACTCATAGTTATATGGAGCTCTGAAGTCTTTCCAGCAGCTACCTCTACTTCCTTTTTTTCCTCCTTAAGACCTTCATGCCAGAACCTTATAGTGTATTTACCAGGAGGAAGATCCTTTATCTCAAAGTTGCCATTTGCATCTGTAATAGCTACATAAGGATGCTCTGAGACATAGACATAGGCCCTCATCCATGGATGGGCATCACACTTCACATCGTGTAGTCCTGTAACCCTTACAGGCTTAGTTATAACCTGGTCTTTTTTAGGAAGGGCAAGGTTATAAACCGTCCTCCTCTTACCAACTAGCATAACAGCAAGACTCACATTATGTAAGATTGGGTCACTATTCTTGAGGACATAATTTGCACCCTTATAGGCGATACTTACAAGGGGTTCAAAATAACACTTCTTATTATCAATAACAGTGTCCGTCTTTGGAGCAGCCTTCCCTTTCTGGACATTCTCAACAATCACCAGGACATTCTTTATACCCATATCACCGGATATTAGATACATATTTGCGGGCTGGCTTTTCCCGCAAAATTCTATATCCTTTTCTATCTTCAATACAGGGTCATCATATTTCTGAGCAGCCTTCACCTTCCCTTTAATGGTTCCACCATTCTTAACATCCACGACCTCGTATGCAAAAGAAGCTCCACCTATCAAGATTGAAAGACCAATCAAAAGGGTCAGTATCCTCTTCATCTTTAAACCTCCTTATAGTTCATAATCTCAGAATCCAAAGGTCTGAGTTTTAAATTATACTACTGAGATTTCTGTTTCAGTAACTAAAGTCACTATCACCTCCTTTCAGTCCTTAATTATTTCTTTTATTATCTTATGCAGTTCTGGCTCGAGGATATAATGCCCTATTACCTTTTTCACAATCCTCTTTGAGTCAACAAATACAAGAACAGGTACATAGTTTATCCTGTAGGTTCTGAGAAGGTCCTTTCTGTTTCCAGCAAACATGGGAAATGTAAAGTCAAGCTCCTCCTTGTAGGCCTTAACAAGCCTGTTATCCCTTGCCATTATATTTATTCCGATTATCCTCAATCTATCTTTCCCAAATATCGCTTCTGCCCTCTTCAGATGAGCAATTATCTGGGTACAATAATGGCAGGCATTATGGGTAAAATAGATTACCGTCGGTCTATCGATGAGGACACCAAAGTCAATATCCCTGTTGTTTTCATCAGGCAAGACAAAGGTAGGAACAGGAAGACCTACAAGTCCATCTTCAACGGCATAAGTAAATGAATATATAAAGATAATAGGCATTGCAAGGAATATAACCATCCAGCGCATCTCTTAGGTCTCCATTCTTAAAACTTCGAACCTCAGCCTATTTCTGTAATTATGACCATATACTGCTGGGATACCATCCGCCTCTATATAGGTATAGGGAAAGGTATTAATAATGTCATCCTGTTTTGGCACCAGGTCAATGCCACGGCCTGAAGAGAACTTGATCCTGTCGGGTGGTATCCTGCCAAAGTAAAAATCCCTCATATCAGGTCTCCTCTTAGCCTCTGAGAGATCAACAGGTATCCATCTACTGCCTGCATAGAATCTCACCCAGCTATGGGCATTAATGCAGTCAGCCTCTATCTCTCCTTCTTTCTTCATCCTTGAAGGATAGGGAAGAAGGATCCCTTGTTCCCATCTTACAGGGATTCCTTTATACAGCATAATGGTTCTGAAAAGAGCGTGAAACTCGTCACACCTTCCCTTTCTTTCTTCAAAAGTAATAATGCTGTCACCCCTTCCGCAGATCTCATGAACATAATCTAACCTCTCAAGAAGGGCATCAAAGACTATCCTTGCAATATTAATAGGATCTTTCTCTCTTCCTATAACTCTGTCAGCAAATTCCATTATTTGGTCATTCCATCTCTCCCATTCAGATGGTTTAAGGAATCTATCAGGATTCCCTTTATCTTCTTCAGGGACTTCGACCTTCCTCGTGATATTAAATAAAAGGGTGAGTCTTTCACCTGGTTTTATATCCCTTGTCTCGAGATAGAAGAAGAGATTTCCCATCTCCTTATCTTCTGTCATTCTATAGGGTATCCTCGACCTCAGCTCCAGTTTTGTGACCTCCTGGGCATGGTCTGTCTTTGGAACAGGAAACCAGATCCTTATCAGCTTTGCCTTTGGTGGCCTTAATATCTCTGTAATGTAAGTAACCCTTAGCGAAAGGGACTTAACATCTTTATCCCTGATTGTCTTTGAAATGGCAGGACTAAGAAGGAACCCTTCGCTCAGAAGAAATAATGAACAGAGAAGAAATTCCCTTCTACTGAGCATCATCTGTAATCCCCCGGATTACTGGGCCTCCTCTCACTTCTCTTCTTCAGAAGAGACCACGTCTCCTGTAATAATCAGGGTTATCATCCTCCTCTCTTTATCATTCGTCCAGACCTCTACAAACTTTGTTATATGCCCTATCGTCACAGCAGGAACCCCTGTATCCACTGTCACCATTATTTTGCCTTTTTCACCCGGGCCTATCTCTACCGAACTGGCAGAGGCACTCGTGCAGGCCTTTCAGGCTGGTATGAGCCTTTCTATCCTTAGAACCTCATTACCCTCATTCTGAAACTCAAATTCGTGTTCTATCTTTTCACCCTTCTTTACAGAACCAAAATCATATCTCGTCTCATTAAATCTCAAAGATGGGCCTTCAGCTAAAGCATAATCCATCAGGGTCATAAATGATACCAAAATCAGTAGGCTATTTAGATAGATCGAACTCCACATCCTCTACCCTCCCTCCTTTAATGGTTATCTTCTTCTCCTTGAGACCAAAGGCCTCATGCCATACCATAATGGTATATTCTCCAGGAGGGATATTATCGATCATAAAGGAGCCATTATCATCTGTAACAGTTCCATAGGGATGGTCAAAGACAAAGATATATCCCCTCAACCAGGGATGGGCATTAGATTTTACTTGGATATAACCAGTCTCTTTTGAATAGGCATGGTATTTCTTGATAGGTTTCTCCACTCTCGTTCCTTTTCTCGGAAGGGCAATATTATATATAGTTGCCCCATCCTCAAGAGGCCTCTGGGAGAGGGCCTTATGATATTCGAGACTTAATTTCAACTGGATCGTATGGAGTAGGGGATCTTCATTTCTAAGGACAAAGTTTCCACCAACAAAACCTATGCTGACAAGGGGAACTATCCTGCAATCTTTAATCATAATTTCTACATTAGGAGAACTAAAGGCCTTTCCCCTCTCTATTCCCTCGATCCAGACAACGGCATTCTTCACACCGCCATTGGAGGAGATGATAAACCTTCCTGCCTTCTGTTCATTACCACAGACCTCTGTGTCACGGTCTATTTTTATTACCTCGTCAACAGGCACAGGACCACTGAATCGGACATGACCCTTTATAGAGCCACTATCCTTCACCTCTGCCAGCTCATAGGCCAGGATGGGAGAGACAATAAAGAGGGAAAATAGTAAAGAAATACCGAACCTCTTCATTTGAGATACCTCCTTCTAAATAGATAATAACTCGCCATCATTGGTAGAACAACCCACACGAAAGAAATAGCCCATAAAAGAGGAGCCTTCATCAGTCCAGGAAATTCGACAGAGGCAAGGCCTAAGAAGACAGTTGATTCACCTAAGGAAAGAAAATTCAGGATCCTGTATATATCAACAGGATTCATAAGTAGAAGTATTGAAAAGAGAAGATCACCCAATCCACCTTTTGTTACTATCAGAAGCCCTACAAGACCAAGGTCATAAAGAATAGCAAGGAACAACCAGAGAAAGATTGTAAAGGCTATAACCCTTGACCTCTCTTCAAAGATCACTGATATAAGAAAAGAGAGGCTCAAAAAGGTAAGACCAAAGAGTATAGAGTTGACCATAAAGATGAGATAACCCTTCATTGCACCTATACCAGTATTGATTATAATGATAATTCCCGAGATACCCAATCCAGCAATCGTTGATACTGTAAAGGCAGCAACAAGACCTGCAAACTTTCCTAATAGAAAATCAATAAAGGATATAGGAGAGGAAAGAAAGAGGTCAAGGGTTCCCCTATCCCTTTCATCAATTATAATGCCAGCACCAAGGGTAAGGGCAAGTATAGGAATAAAGTAGGTTACAAGGCTTGTGAGACTTGCAAGAGTAGCATCCAGTCTCCTGAAGCCAGCCATACCAGAGGGTGCTGAACCAAAATAAGATATAGCAAGGGTAAAAAGGGCAAAGGTTATTGCTATAACCAAAACCCATCTAGACCTTAACCTGTCTGTCAATTCCTTATTTGCTATGGCCGTTATTGCATCAATGGATACCAAAAAAGACCTCCTCAAGAGATGGTTCTATTACTGTGAGGTCTACAAAATAGTCCCTCTTCTGCATGAGTAAAGAGAGGATCTTCATCTTATCCTCTCTTGCTATTGTTGCAATGATATAATTATCCCTTCTTGTAACCTCCACAGCACCTTCATTTTTCAAAATATCCACAAGAGAGCCATTCAGGGAAGATACAGGGAGTATAGATAGTTTAAAGGGGAGATTAAGACCTGTATAGAGTTCTGACAATCCACCAATAGCCTTAAGAGAGCCGTCCTTAATTATGGCAACTCGGTCAACCCTCTCCTCTATCTCAGCAAGAACATGAGAGGAGAGTATTATGGTTATGGGTCTTTTTTCTTTTAAAGAGGCAATGATATCATAGAATTCCTTTGTTCCCACAGGGTCAAGACCTGAGGTGGGCTCATCAAGGATCAATATATCAGGATCTCCAAGAAGGGCCTGACAGAGATTGAGCCTCTGTTTCATACCCTTAGAATATCCACCGACTCTTCTGTTAAGGATCTCTTCTGATATTATTCCCGATAGGATCTTGAGATCAAAAGACTTAAGGCCCTTCAGCCTCGCAAAAAGCCTTAGAGTCTCCTTTCCAGTAAGATTATCATAGAAGGAGACCCTCTCGGGCATATAACCTATTCTCCCTTTATAGGCTATCCAATCCTTTTCAGAGAGTTCTTTATCATCCATAAGCACCCTACCAGATGAGGGCCTCAATATCCCTGCTATTATCTTAAGGAGCGTGGACTTACCAGATCCATTGGGACCAACAAGACCAAGGGTCTCCCCTTTCTTTATTGTAAAGGATATGGAATTAAGAGCTCTAATACCATTATAGTTCTTTGATACATCTTCAACTCTCAACATGTCGTCACCTCTAATGTAGGGGTATCTTCTCTATGTCTCCATAATACCTCTCTGGAGCATAGGGATACCTCTCTTTCATTACCTTCCAGTTTGCATGTATTGGATACATTGCGGGTCTCTTATCAACAACCCTTGGAACCTTTAAAAAAGGAAACTGTTTCTCTATTATCCACAGGAGTTGAAGGGCAGGACTTGTGTAGAGGACCTTTGCAAGAGGATATCTCCATAATATATGGTCAACTACTGAATTCGACTCATAAGGTATGTCACCGATGCCGTCTTCAGTCATGTCCCAGCCAAGATAATCGCTCCAGTAATTATTGTCCCAGTCCTGATCTTTGTTTGCCACAAATTTTACCTGAATCTCATTATTTATAAAGGAATTTCTGGTAACAGTGTTATCTTCAGAACCACCCCAGCTGTGAAGCCCCAGGTGGTTATTCATTATGAGATTGCCCTCAACCTTATTAAAGATGGAGTTGTAGAGGAATAGGCCCTTTGTATTACCTATCACCACATTGTCTTTTATATCTCCCCTTACTGTCTGGATAAGGAGAAGACCATGGGTCTTGTTTCCTGCAGATAGATTTCCTCTTATTATAGAATGCTTCGTATACATGATAGCAAGACCCACGAGATTTTCCCATGCCCTGTTATTCTCGAATATCCCTCTGTCAACCCACATTGTATGAAGGGCATATCTTGAGCCTGAAATCTCATTCCCCGTTATCCTTCCGTCATGAGAGACCTCCATATATATACCATCACGGCAGGAATCCAGTCTATTACCTGCTACAATTGCCTCCTGAGCATCTATAAGATAGATACAATTACCCCTATAATTGTATTCAAGTTCCTTCCTTCCCTCTATAACATTTCCTTCAATCCTTACCCCCCTGTTACTGACAGCCCATATACCGAAAAAAACATCCTTCAGTCTATTATTTCTGATTATCACATTATCTGCACCCTTTGAAATGAATATAGCTGTGCTTTGGCTTCCTGCTATATCTCTGCCGTGGACAAGGTTAAGACCCTCAATAATAACTCCTTTCTTTGTCACTGTTATAATATTGCCTCTTTCGAGTCTCAATAAGGGATTATCTACTCCCTTTATATGAATAGACTTATTTACAATGACCTCTTCTCTATACTCGCCACCCCTGATCTCAACAGTATCACCATCTTTTGCAGCCTTTATAGCCTCATTTATGCTCCTCAAACCTCCATCTCCAACGTAGACCGTTTTAGCATGAATAATGCCTGGAATAAGGAGGAAAATAAGGATAAGGGAAGCTACTACAGCCTTCAAAGGAATCTCCTTTTCTTTTCCTCTTTTCTTCCTTATCAAGACGGGGCAGAGGTCTTGATCCCAATAATTTATCTGGCACTCAAGGCACTCAAGGCATTCTCTCATATCGATCCTTCCCTGAGATATAGCCTCGGGTTTACAGGTCCTTCCACAGATCTTGCAACTCAAGCAGAAGTCATATCTTTTAATGGAGATTAAAGGAATCTTCCTGACAAAGGAAGGGATTGCCAGGACCGCGCCAAGTGGACAGAGGTATCGACAGAAGGCCCTGTAAATAAAGACAGAACCTATAGTTATAACCAAAAAATAGGCAACAAAATACCATTCCCTTTTCAATTGAAGGACAAAGGTCTTGAAGGGCTCAACCTCTGTAAGATACTCTGAAAGGAGGAAGCTATAAAAGGATATACCTACAATAAGGAACAGAATGAGATATTTTAGATAGATAAGTCTTGAACTAAACCTCTCAGGGATAGAGAATCTGAGATGTGAAAAGAACCTATCAAAGACCTTGTTTAGGAGTTCCAGCATAGCACCGTAGGGACAGAGCCAGCCACAGAAGACACCCCTTCCCCATAATATCATTGAGAGGGCTATAAAGATAAAGGATAGAAATATAAATGGCTCGAGCAAGAAAAGGCCAAGAGGAAACTCCTTCTCCTTAAGGGAACTCAGGATAATCAAGATATTGGTAGTCGTTGGTTGGGCCTTCAGGACTAACCCTGCGTAGACAAAGGAGATTAAAAGAGAAATATTCCTTATAATCCCTACCAGCCTCTTTTTCCTCGCCAGAGGAACTCTCAAGATCATAACAAAAAGAATCATAATGAGGAAGAGGGAGAACAGGATAATGTTATGTATCTTCATCTCCCATACCTGTCTCCACAGGGAAGATTCTGAGACCTCTGTAAAGATTTCTTTCTCCACTTTTATTCTATAAAATCTTCAGGTAATCTATAATATGTACTAAAGGACCTGAACTCTTTCTTTGCAACAGTTGGCCTGAAAGGCAAAAGGAGATTAAATTTAAATTCTTCTGCTGGATTAAACTCTGTATCTCTTATAATAAAGATACCACCTTCCTTAATCTGGGGAGAGCCTTGAGCCTTTAACTCTGTGAGAATTCGGTAATCCTTATCCCTGAAGACATAGACCCTGTTACCCTGCTCAAGATTAAACCTGTCAAAGACACCTCCTCTGGCAAATCCTGAGCCCTTGAATGAACCAGAACCCCTTGCAACTATGAATAGAGCTGTCTCTTCATCCTTTAAAGAAGACACGACATCTTTATAAAGGGATTCTCCGAGGAGGTTTTTTCCAATAGATGGCGGATTGAGAAGACCAAAATAAAGGTCAAGATAAGGTTCTGCACCTTCTATCCCCAGATCCTTTGAAGAGACCCTAATATTTTTTACTGCGCCTATTTTAAGAAGGTCTTCCCAGGTGAAGCTCTGGTACCTCTGACTCAGCTTCTTTTCCACCTTCCTTTCTGCCTTAATCAATCCTGCCTCAGAGGCTACTTTCCGTGCGCTGCCAAGGATAATGGCGTTCTGGACTACAGCTGTAACAGTTGCACCTGTTATGGCATCCATTGATATCTCTTTTCCAACAGAAAGAGGCTGCATTATACTCTTTCCAGGATATTGTTTCAAAAATCTCTGGTAGTTCTCCTCCCTCAGCCCTATAAGTACTATTGGTTCTGAATGGAAAAGGAGCTTAACACCTGTTATATTGCCTTTCACATCCAAACCTACAAGGGTTTCCATATGTTTACCTGAAAAACCTACAAGTTTTTCTGTCCAGTCCTTTGATATAAAGACATATCCCACAAGCTGCCCTTTCTTATAGCCTTCCCAGTAACCCTTCTTCTTAACAAACTTATCTGCATCGAGGACATCCTCAAGCTTGTAAGAATACCTGTGCTCAAAGAACTTCCACTGGTCTCCAGAGGTATTAATAGGTAGTAAAATCAAAAAAATAACTACCACTATTTTTTTCAAAACTTATTTCCTCCTGTTGGATCTTCTGCAGGGGCATAATAGCCCCTGCAGAGTCTTATCTACGCCTCCACGATGAATCTCATCCTCATCTCTAAATGGAGGGCGTGACAGAAGTTTGTGCAGTAGGCCCAGAAAACGCCTGGTTTGTTTGCAACAAAGGTAACAGATTTTGTCTGGAAAGGAGCCACAACAAAGTTTATATTGTAATCAGAGAGGCAGAAGCCATGGGCAAGATCAGATATCTCATCATTGTTCGTAACTATAACAGTCACCTTCTCACCCTTTTTGACCCTTACTTCTTGCAAACCATATACAGGGGCATTAGCTGTAAGTTTCACTATCACATGATTGCCCTTCCTCTCAACTCCGCTCTTTGTGACAGCCAGGGGATGCTCAAACATATCTACCCTGTCCTTGACATTCCTCTCAATAATGTCTCTTCTGACTATTATACAGTCATGAGGTTCAATATAGGTTGCTCCCTCATGAACAAGCTTCATTTTTTCCCCGCTTATATCCACAAGCTGTTCACATTCATTCTTAAGAGGCCCTACATTCAGGAACCTATCCTTCGAGAATTTATTAAGAGAAACAAGCCACTTACCATCTGCCTCCTTTGTCTCTGCCATGGATGCCATTATGTGTCCTACCTGATAATGGACATCGAGGACATCTATGATGGGCTTCTTGTCTCCTTTGACCGCTCTCTCAAGGCTCCACTTCACATTAGTACTGTCTATGAAGACAGATGTAATAGCATTCCCCCTTCCGTCAAAGGTTGTATGGAGGGGGCCAAGACCTATCTCTGGTTGTGCAACAATGCACTCCTCTGGCTTAATCTTACCTGCAAAGGCAAGGTCAACCTTATCAAGGTCCACAACTGTACATACAGGCGCAACCTTACCCGAACAGACAGCATACTTCCCATCAGGAGAGACATTAACACCATGAGGGTTCTTTGGAACTGGTATCCTCAAGACAATGTCAGACCTTCCTCTCCTTCCATCGATTACCTTCACACCATTTATGACCTTGTAATTACCCTTTTTCAATGCATCTTTTATCCTTTCCCAGTTAAAGACAAGGAGATAATCATTGTCCCAGGCAAGCATCTCAGAGACAGTAATACCCTGTTCAGCATTATAGGATGTTGCCATTGAGTACTTACCCTTATAATCTGTAGCAGCAAGATCAAGATTTTCCTCAACCAGTACCTGGCAAACAACAGACATCCTTTCAGCATCTATTATAGCATGCACTCCATAATACTCCTTTGGTGGTTTCTTTGGGTCATTCGGAACAGGCACCTGAAACTCTCCATTAGTAACAATCCATTCTGTCTTTGGATGCCTCTGGGGGAAGAGTCCGTGCATGCCCTGTATATTTGGGACATCAACAATTGCATCCACCTCCATATAATCAATCCTTATCCTTGCAACCCTGTTATTTGCCTTGTCATTCACAAAGAGATATTTGCCGTCATAGGTACCATTCTTGTATGAGCCATGAACATGGTGGGTATCTCCCACATACCTCCCCCTTAAGAGCTTCTTCGACTCATTTGTTATACCCCAGCCAGTTCCTACATCTATGTTGAAAACAGGTATCCTCTTGAGTTCGCGCATCGAAGGAATTCCTAAGACCCTGACCTCTCCAGAATGACCACCACTCCAGAAGCCGTAGTAAGAATCGAGTTCTCCGGGTTTAACCTCATGTTGCTGACCATTCTCTTTTGCCTCAGCCTTTGATACTACATCTTTTTTTTCGGAAAGAATATCCTTTGACAGGACTGCAGCAGCACTTGCTGCTCCGGCTATACCGAGAAACTTTAGAAAACTCCTTCTATCTATCTTCTTATCCATACTGACCTCCTTTCTATTTAAGTCTGCCCATTAATTTCAGTGTATAAGAGACGAGATGCCACCTATCCTCCTCTGTCATGGAGTCTTCATAGGAAGGCATCCCGCTACCATCAAGACCTGCTGTATAGGCGATATAGATATTTTCAGGCTCAAAACCCATCTTTGTGGCACCAGTCGTAAAATCAAAGGCGAGGATCTTGTCACCCCAATCATCCTTCAACTTATCAGCCTTGGGCCCATCACCTTTTCCCTGCTCTCCATGACACTCCCAACATTTCATCTCTTTCCATAATCTTTCTCCCTTTGCCACTGATTCAGGTGAGCCAACCCATTTAGGCTTCCTAACAGGGAAGGGTTCACAAGGTTCTTCCTCTTTCCATCTGGGAGAAAAGGTCTTAATATACTCAATGACTGCCTTTCTTTCTTCAAGAGACAGATCAACGGATGAAGGCATATAGGCCCTTGGAATACCATTTGTAACAACCCTTAGAAGGTCATCATCAGTTGGAAGACAACCTGTGGGTGTGGTTCTGAACTTGAATACACCTGTAGTAAAATCCCTTGGAAAGATTGTCCATACCATGCCTCTCTTCTCCAACCTATGGACAATTCCCACAAGTCCCTTTCCATCTCCTTTTGAGCCATGGCATACAATACACCGGCTTTCATAGACCTTTTTTCCTTTCTCGATAACCTTCGGATCAGCTGCAGAGACAGGGTTCAGCAGATAGAAAAGGGTCAAAACTATTACTACAAGAGAAAGGAACTCAAAGCCAGATCCTTTAAACTTTTTCTTGATACCCTTCATTGTAACCTCCTACGAAAAATTTGTGGTATAAGATTTATATGAATGGGTTTTACCCATATACATTGCATATGGCAGGGCAGGACAACTCCATTTCACCTGGGCCCATAAGCCCTCAAGGGAGTTTGTTGCCTGCCTGCTTAAACCATGATAAGTTGGTTGGGCCCTTAAGCCCTCGTGACCATGGAGGATTGGTCCGCAGGCTCCTGCCTCTGCCTTATAACTCATGGAGGTGTTACTATCATTAACAAGAGAAGAACCGAAGGGCTTCCCTTCAAAAAGGCTATCCTTGCTCTCGCTCATAAGCTTCTTAGAACTATCTGGTCTATGCTCATTAAAAGACAACCCTTCAAGTTTAATCATGCCCCATCTCCCTATCATAAGGAGGTGAGTTTTTCATAGTTGACTCCCTTTTTTATTTTTTTGTAAAATTACAAGCAAATCCTGTGCCCATGAAAGGTTCTTTCTAAATCAACAATTTTCTTTAATTCTGTTAAGATTAATGGGACATAAATGTCTCAATATGTCCACATAATGCCACATGTCTTTCTTAACCAGAACTAATCTATGGCTATAAAATAAAAAAAATAAAAACAATTCTCGGCCGAAAATAACTGGAATAATTTTTGTTAGAGAATAGATTATGAGGAGGCTATTCATTATAATAACCACTGTTTATCTCCTGATATCCCTGATCGGGATAATCTCCATAAGTTCAAGATTGAATATAATAAAAGAAAAGACAGAGTCACTTTCAGAGGCACAGAAAAGTCTTATTAAGAGGGCAGAATTTAAGGACATCATCCTCCAGACAGGAAAAGCCATAGAGGGAAAACAAGAGGATGAAATATTCAAGCTTATTAATAGAGCCAGAAAAGTTATCAGGGAATGTTATAACTGTCATCATCCTGATCATATACTCTTGAGGATTAAAGAAACAGAAAGGGATGTGAATCACCTTCTATCCCTTGTAAAAAGCAAAGATTATAAGTCCTTACCCGTTACTATAGCAAGTCTTATATCCTTTGTGGAGACAGCCTTTGAGAGGGCAACCCTTTTGTCAGGGACAAGACTTGAATCAACAATCAATGAGATTAAAAAAACAGAAGAAACCACAACGATAACAGTAATAACAGGACTCTTACTTTTTCTGATCTTCTCTGCTGTAACCCTTTATCGAGTATCACTGCTTCAGCAGAAGATTAAAGAAAGGGAAATATCTCTCAGAAATGCAGCTGAACAGTGGCAACGGACCTTCGATTCTATTCAGGATTGCATCATAATCATTGACGAAAAAGGCAGAATCAGGATGATGAATGAAGCAGCAAAAAACATTTTTGGTAATAATCTCACGGGATATCCTCTAAAGGAGATTCTCGAGGTACCAGCAATCAGAGACCTCTATTCCTTACCGAGCAGCATAGAATTTTCAAAAAAAGCGAGAATCTTCCGTCTCAAAACCTATCCATATAGTGTGGATGACCATGAAAAAAGCCTTATTCTCGTAATAAGAGATATAACATCAGAAAAAGAGACGGAACAAAGATTGATCCAGGCTGAGAAACTATCTGCCCTCACCAGAATAATGGCAACAGTGGCTACCGAATTATATAATCCTCTCACAGCAGTCACTAAATACAGTGAGGTATTACTCGACTTATCCTCGATAAACAAGAGGATCAAGGAGATAGCCGACAAGATCAGCAACTCCACTTTAAGAATGAGAGGCATAGTCGGTGAACTCCTCCTTTTTTCAAAGACCCCGACCCTTCACAGAAATCCTGTCGAGATCAGGGCAATGTGTGAGGGACTTCTTAGACTTATCGAAAAAGACATGGCCTGTGGAACGATAAACTTCTTAATATCTTCAGAAGAAATGGTCCTGTCTATCGACAGGCCTAAGATGGAAAAAGCCCTTATGAGTCTCATCACATACTCTATTAATAGGATCAATAATTCAGGGAAAGGAAATAGAATAGAGATAAAGGGCTATAAGCATAGAGAGAAGGGATTATTTTATATCGATATCTGTGACAATGGGCCTATTATACCATGGAACGAGAGACTCAGAATATTTGAACCCTCTTTCTTAGATGGTTTAAAATCTCAAGACCTGAGCATGGCCTACTGGATTATTAAGGCTCACGGTGGAGATATCTTTATTAAAAGCACCGAAGATGAGACTGTCTTCTCTATAGAACTCCCCATAAATTAACGAAATCTTTTCGTATCGAGATTATACCTCTTAATAAGCCTGTGAATTGTCTTCCTGTTAATACCTGCTATCTCTGCAGCCCTACTGATATTATAAGAGGTGTTTTCAAAAAGAGAGAGGAGATAGTTCTTCTCAAAGGTAGCAAGCCATATTTTCTTAGCCTCTCTATAGGGAATAGAGGTAATGGTTGGATTTAAAACTTGAAAACTTGAGCCCTCAATATCTCGAACTATCAAGCTATTAGGAAGGTCTTTTAATTCAATCCTTTCGCCGTCACTCATTATTACTGCTCTCTCTATGACATTCTGGAGTTCTCTTACATTACCTGGCCATGGATAATCCTCTAAGACAGATAAGGCCTCTGAACTTATAGAAATAACCTTTTTTTTATGGAGATTGCTGAATTTTTTTAAAAAATGTAAAACAAGAAGGGGGATGTCTTCCCTTCTTTCCCGAAGGGGAGGAATATGTATGTGGATAACATTCAGGCGATAATAGAGATCGTTCCGAAAAGTGCCTTCCTGAACAGCCTTTTTGAGGTCCCGGTTTGTTGCTGCAATAATTCTTATATCCACAGGAATAAATCTATTACTGCCCAGTCTCCTCACAACCCGATCCTCGAGGGTTCTGAGCAATTTTGCCTGGAGAGCCAGCGTCATTTCTCCAATCTCATCAAGAAAAAGGGTTCCTCCATTGGCACTCTCCAGAAGACCCTTTCTCATAGTATGAGCTCCTGTAAAGGCACCCTTTTCATAGCCAAAGAGTTCAGACTCAAGAAGGTTCTCAGGAATAGCAGCGCAATCAACAGGAATAAAAGGACCCTGACTCCTGGGACTCTTTGAATGAATGATTCTCGCTATCATCTCCTTACCTGTGCCACTCTCACCAGTCAGAAGGATATTAGCATCCGTTATGGCTACACGATTAACTACCTCAATAACCTCCCTTATTGCCCGAGATTTACCGATAATCTCGAAATTAAAACAACTACCAAGTTGCTCCCTGAGTTTTCTGTTTTCATCTGTCAGATTCTTATATTTAAGGGCCCTCTCAAGGGTTATCTTCAGTTGCTCTGGAGAAAAGGGTTTGGTGATAAAATCAAAGGCCCCTTTCTTGACTGATTCAACAGCTGTAGGTATATCACCATAAGCTGTCACAATAATAAAAGGGATATCAGGATGGATCTTCTTTACCCTATCAAGGATATCGAGGCCTTCCACATCAGGCATCCTGAGATCTGAGAGAATAATATCAGGTTCATAGGAATCTATCATGTCGATGGCGATGTTACCGTCTTTCTGGGTCAGACACTCATAACCCATCTTATTCAAGAGACGGGCATAATTCTCGAGCATATCCTCTTCGTCATCTATAACGAGTATTCTCGCTTTCTGCATGACAACCCTCTTTAGTAACAATCTCTGAAAGGGGAAGATAAACAGTAAATACGCTCCCCCTGTTCAGGACGGAATTGACAGTAATCTCTCCACCATGATTCTTAATAATACCATAACATATGGAAAGGCCGAGACCTGTGCCTTTACCAATCTTCTTTGTTGTGAAAAAGGGATCAAAGATCCTGTGTAATATCTCATTTGGTATACCCACACCTTCATCCCTGACAGAGATCTCCACAAAACCTTTCCTTTCATTTGAAGTAATAGCCTTGATCGTTATTTTTCCACCATCGGGCATAGCATCTATAGCATTAGTAATAAGATTTATGAAGACCTGCTCGAGTCTATCATGATCTCCATATACTTCAGGTAAATCTTCTTCGATAGAAAGTTCTACGTCACATCTGCCTTTTTTTAATTTTTCTTCCATAATCCTCACTACATCCTTTAACAGCAATTCGAGCCTCAGAGGTTTAAACTCCACGGAATGAGGTCTTGAGAAAATGAGGAGGTCTTTTACGATGGAAGCAACCTTCTCTGTATAGAGATGAATAACATCGAGGTCTTTCAGTACAGTTTCAGGAAGTTTCAACTCCTCAGCCTCCATTTTCAGGCACTCTATCCTGTTTTGGATTATACTTATAGGATTATTGATCTCATGACAGAGAGCTGAAGCGAGTTCACCAATTGCAGCAAGTTTTTCTGTCTGAAGTAGTTTAAATCTCGCCTGCTGAAGCTCTTCAATCTTCTGGCTTAACATCTCATTTAAGAAACTGATCTCTTTATAGGCCTCCTCCATCTCAGCCCGTTCCCTCTTTAAGGTTACAAAAAGCCTGTGTCTGTGAATGGCCATTGATGTTAGATTTGCAATTGAAAAAAGGACGTCCATTTCTTCCCTTGACAGTTCATGCTTTCTAAAAGAGACAGTAAATACACCATTAATCTCGCTTCCTGTCAGGAGAGGTATACATATATGAGATAGATCATCGTGTAATACCTTTCTGTTCTGGCAGAGAAGTCTATATTTTTTGCTCCTGCAGGATATAAAAGGCAGTCCATACCTTAGAGCAGCACAGGCATTCATGCTGGAATCATAGTGAATATCTGGTGAGACATTATCGAGAGTCTTGTAAGCAGCGAGTATTAACATTCCCCGCTCAATTGTATATATACAGGCTGTATGAAGGTCAAAGAGATCGCTTACCTCCTTCAGTATTGAGTTAAAAGTATTATCGATCTCAAGGGGAAGAAATCCAGTTATGTTATTCAGTCTTATAATAGTAGAAAGGGCCTTTCTCGTCCATTCTCTCCTCTCTATAAGATAAGAACCTTCTTCCTTCATTGAAGCCCTCTCGAAGCCTGGACAAAGGCCATTATATTATCTGGTCTTGCCTCAAGGGGAATCTCACAGCCTGTACCTATTATAAAACTTCCCCTTCCCTCAGCCTCCCGGAGACAGGCCTCTGTTTTTTCCTTGATATCTTCTGGATTATCAGATACAAAGTCATAAGGTTTAAGATTGCCATTGATCACTATGCCCTTACTCAGAGATAATGCCTCAGAAATGGAGACTTCGTAGTCTATAGTAGCAAGATTTATCCCCGATTCTTTGTAATGGGGTATTATCCGCTGCGTTGGACCAGCAATACTTATCCATGATATAGGAGAACCGAGAAAAGAGAAATGTTTATAAAGTCTTTTAAGTCTCTCAGACTCAAATTTTAAGAAATACGATGATGGTATTACATCTGGTGAGGAGACGGGATCAAAGACTATCAGGCAATGAGCACCTGCCCTGAGAAGTTCACTGCCATATATCTCCACTACCTTTTCGGTGTAATCAAGAAGCTTATTAACCTTTGCGGGTTCATCAATAAGTTTATATAGAAATCTTTCTATTCCCATTAAATGGGAAGCCAGGGTGATAGGTCCCACAACGCAGGCAGCAATAATGCACTCATTCCTTACATGACCTCTCAAAAGCCTTGCTGCCTCGATTAAAACAGGCATCCTACCATCTTTTTCAGGATTAGGGAGCGGTAAATCTTCTAAAGAATCCAGATCCTGAAGAACCGGGGCTAATAAATGGGGATAGGCATCTTCATTATAATGTAATTTACAACCAACAGCCTCAGCCTCTACAAGGAGATCGGCAAAGGCATAAAGGATATCGTACCCCATCTCCCTCCTTGTTCTAAGCTGGCTATCAGCAAGGACCTTCCCATCTGTAACATATTGGTTCACCCTATAACCATTAAGACGGGCTGTAAAGCCGAAAATCTGTGGTACTACAGGCCTCAGGTCAGGTATATCACCTGTAAAGATGCTCATCACTCTATCAAAGGATGTCATTCCTTCAAATCCCTATTAAGGTAATGTAATGCATCAAAGGCATCTTTTGCAATGTAATCAACATCAAGATCCTCAGGCCTTGCCTGCTGGATAGCTGCGCCACCGGCAATCACCTTTATATTATTAACACCCTCATTCCTTAATATCCTCTTAATCTCCCTAATAAAAGGGATATTTAGAGTAAGAAGGCTGCTAACACCTATATAACTGGCACCCTCGATTATCGCAACCCTCACAAAATCAACAGGTTCTACATCCTTTCCTATATCAATAACTCTGAATCCCCTCGCCCTGAACAAGGTTCTGACTATCTGCTTACCAAGGTCATGAATGTCTCCCTTTATAGTTCCAATTACTATAGTCTTGTTAGAGCTAAGAGGTGGATTAAAAAGAAGCCTGGGTGCAATAACCTCATCCAGAACGGAAACCATAGCCCTACCCGCAAGCATTATCTCGAGGAGATTGAATTCCTCATTTGTACATTTTGTATCGAGAAACCGCAGGGCTTCAGTCAATCCATTCTCTATAATTGATTCACAGGGAATGTCTTGCTGAAGAAGTGAATGAGCTATTACTACAGCAGCTTCAGCCTCACCCTTTATTATAGCTTCTACAAGGTCTCTTAGCTGAAAAGCTACATCCACAGTTTATTATTATATCATACTAAGGTTACATGGTCAGAGACTCGATCCCTATCCTCTCAAGAGCCCTAACTATAGGGAGTCAAAAAATTATATCATTAAGGCTGTCCTTCTCTGTCCACCTGTATCAAATCCTTTTCTCGCTCTTTCCAGGAATAACCTGAACCAAGCTTAAGCTTTACAGAACCAAACACCCCTCTCACTGTCGTGCTTTTGCCAGTTCTCTTAAGATAACTTCCTCAAACTATACCTTACCTTCATCCTAAAACCTTCCTTCACATCCTATTTATTACTGCATTACCCTCGTTTACAGCCATAACAACCCTTTACCTGTCTGACCCATGTTCCTCGCTTTCAGTTGAGAGGGTATTTTTCTCTAAAACCTATAGCATTTGCTATGAAATGCTTTATGGTGTCTTTCATGTTGGTTTTTTTGTTAAGTGTGTTGTGTTTTTGAACGGAGTAAATGAAGCTAAAGATAATACAGGATGAGCCCAAAATTATTTAGTAATAACCATTACAGGTTCACTCTTTTCACAAACCCCTTTTGGAATCATGAAATTTTCAGGATAGGGATGATAGCGCTCGCCACTTATTGATCTTGATTTATGATCCATACCGGTTACTCCTTTTTCATTGAATTCATGACCTGAAGCTTTGAGGGTCTCCTCTTCTGTGGAGGAATCATATTCTTTTATCCTGTCCTGGCCAGAAGCAGGACTGCCAACAAAAAAGAGAGCATAAACAAAACAAAAAAAAGACTACAAGATGTTAGATACCTTTTCATTTTCCATTTTATAAAAGTAAGGAGGGGGAGGTCAACTCCCCCTTGAAGGATCAGTGGCCGACCTTAAGCTCAGGCTCAGGCAGTTTATCTACCTTCACCTCTGGATGCATCTCCCTATGTTTGTCACCTGTGTAGGCATATCTCTCTGTCTCTCGGAAGAACTCAAAGTGTCTTGAATTATCAACCTTTATGTCTCCGAGTTTATCACCTGGCTCTGCCTTTGTAACCTTAACGACTGTATCGTACCAGCCTTGAGCACCACCTATCGGGTCTGCTGAGACAGGGATTATGTCATTCGGATTCACTGCCTCTGAGGTCCACCATATGTTTTTGAGGTCAGGGTCGTCAACGCCTCCCCACATGGGTTTTTCGCCCTTCTTCATCGCCGTAGCATATCTTCCAAACCTCGTCCCAAGGGTGTTTGAGATGGCCACGACCTTTGGATGAATCCCCTCTGTCACCTTTGCCTTTGTTACAAGATAACCCACCGGACTTGTTACCCTTATGAGGTCACCATCCTTGATGCCAAGTTTCTGAGCTGTCTCCGTATTTATCCAGGCAGGGTTACTGTGAACAATCTCTGTGAGCCACTTGACATTTGGGGTCCTTGACTGGGTATGGACATTCCACTTAAAGGTCGTCAGAATCATTTCATCGTCCTTTAATTTTGAGGTACCATCCTTATTCCAATGCCATGGATGGGGTTTGAAGGTTGGCAGGGGATTGAATCCATATTTTTCATATTCCTTGACATAGATATTGATCTTTCCGTCAGGCGTTCCAAATCCCCTATACCTCTTTCCACCTATTACAACCTTTCCCTTAGGGTCTTCTTTTTTGAAAATTCCATACTCTGGTTTTATCTCCTCACCCTTCTCATCAACGATCTTTCCAGTGGCAGGGTCAAGCCTTCCATAGATAGGCCATACTCCATTCTTCTTGAGGAAATCATAACCACCTACTTCCTTGAGCCCAGGGATATCATCGAACTGTCTCCTTAGGTAGTCCTCTCCATCCTTGAATTCCCAGTACTTCCTCATTCCTCTTCTTCCATCAGGGTCGATCTTGTGGATTATCATCTTGAGGACTTCCCTGAACTCAATAGCCTCACCAAGGGGCTTAATAACAGGCTGTCTTATGCCAAGCCATGGCCAGAGGCTTGAGGGCATACTCTCAGGATCATGCCTTTCGAGGTAACTGCAATCTGGAAGGACTATATCCATGAGAGTCACCGTCTCGTTCATCTGGTTTGAGAAGGTGACACTGAAGGGTATGAGTTTCTCATCCATTAATACCTCTCTCCAGACTGAAGCTGCAGGGTGAGTGAAGGCCTCACAGGACATATAATTAAGGTAGACACTCACCTTCTGCCTTCCCTCCTTTATCCAGAATGGGACGAGATGGCTCACCTTATGGTGTGCAAGGGGATAGTGGGGTGGTGTGGAGAGATAACTCGGTTCCTTTGGCTTAGGCGGCTCTGGCTTAGGCTGTAGATAACCTAATCCTCTGGGCAAACAATAACCCCCCTTTGTGTCTATATTTCCTGTAATAATCGGAAGAAGCATCGCACATCGCTCATTATAGGAACCATAGAGGTGCATGCAAGGACCCCTATAAGTATAAGTCGTAGCAGGCTTTACACTGGCAAACTCGATAGCTATCCTCTTTATATCCTTAGCAGGAACACCTGAATACCTCTCTGCCATCTCAGGGGTATATTGTCTGAGATACTCTGCAAGTTTATGAGCAGGATAGTTCGTCCATGTGTTTATGAAGTCTATGTCTGCAAGTCCTTCCTGCATTATCACATTAGCCATTGCAAGGGCAACAATCCCATCTGTTCCTGGGAATATGGGGAACCACTCTGTGCTTTTTGCTGCTGTGTTTGAAAGCCTCACATCAAAGGTTACGAGTTTAGCACCTCCGTCTACTACGCCCTCCATTATCCTCTGGGCATAGGGATTGTGGAAATATGCAGCCTCTAAGATGTTGCTTCCAAAGTTTATTATGTACTTTGTGTTTGCAAAGTCAGGTGTCTCTATATCAGGACCCCATGTGGGCTCCATCCCTATCTTTTTACTCGATTCACAGATAGAAGTATGATTAACTATGGTATTAGAGCCCAGGGTATACATAAACCTCTCGGCAGCACCGCCAGACCTGTTTCTTCCCCATTTCATCATGATCTCATTAGGTTTGCCTCTGTCAAGAACAGCTTTAATCCTGTCTGCAACCTCAGAGATGGCCTCATCCCAGGATATTCTCTTCCATCTCCCTTCACCCCTTTTGCCAACCCTTCTTAAGGGATAGAGTATCCTGTCAGGGTCATAGACATGCCCTATGCCAGCATTACCCTTAGCGCAAAGCCTTCCCCTTGTTGAAGGATGCAAAGGATTGCCCTCAAGCTTCTTTACCCTTCCATTCTTGATAAAGGCAAGGCCACCGTCCTCAATATTGCATACAAGGCAGGTATAAGGAACTACCCTGTCCCATTCCTCGCCTGTCACCTTGTCGTCTTTTACATGAACACCCCTTCCACCTCTTTCGAGTTCCTTAGCCTCTGCAAAGGGGCTATTGATTGAACCTGATGCAAGGGCGGTACCAGCGGCTATTCCAAGCTTTATAAAATCCCTTCTCGTTACTTCCATATTACACCTCCTCCTACGAAAAATTTGTGGTATAAGATTTATATGAATGGGTTTTACCCGTATATATTGCATATGGCAGGGCAGGACAACTCCATTTCACCTGGGCCCATAAGCCCTCATAGGAGTTTGTTGCCTGCCTGCTTAAACCATGATAAGTTGGTTGGGCCCTTAAGCCCTCGTGACCATGGAGGATTGGTCCGCAGGCTCCTGCCTCTGCCTTATAACTCATGGAGGTGTTACTATGAGCAACAAAGACTTTAAGGTTTTTGTAGGTATCGATGTCTCCAAAGACTCCTTCTCCGCCTGTGCCATTGACTCCCCCCAAAATATCCTCTTTGAAGCAAAATTCCCTATGTCTCACTCCGGTTTCGAAGACTTCTCTAAAAGGCTTTCCGCTTTCCCTAAGGACTCTATCCTCATTGCTAAAGAATCCTCTGGCTGTTATTACATCAATCTTTTTGCCTATCTCAGTCAGAAAAACTTCCACTGCATCGTCCTTAATCCCTTGCTCGTCAATAAATTCTTCACCGCTACCCTTAGAAAAACTAAAACCGATAGAACCGATGCTAAAGCTATCGCTATGATGTTGTATCATCTCCATAAACACCTTCCTGATAATTCCTTCCTTCCAAAGGATTTTCGGGATATCGCAAGAGAAAGAGAAAGAATTGCCCAGCAAATCGCTACCATTAAAAATGATATCGAAAAACTCCTCGTTGTACTCTTCCCTGAGCTCGAAAGAGTTGTCAATATCTACAATTCCTCTATCCTTAAACTCCTTTCTGTCTTTCCCTCTGCTTACACTATTAAGAATGCCTCCCTTGAAGAAATCAAGAAAGCCCTGGGCACCGAAACACCAGGAAGACCTCTTAATGTGAGTCCTCAGAAGATTAAATCCCTCGCCAAAGAATCCATTGCCCAGCATTGGCCTGTAAGAGAATTGATCCTTGTTCAGAAAATCA
>Ga0197143_1000107_pt1 | contig 91330 bp, 92 predicted proteins | sample GBS70_MetaG_FD_148603 | JGI IMG/M metagenome (GOLD analysis project Ga0197143, IMG submission 148603) | Sediment microbial communities from Great Boiling Springs, Gerlach, Nevada, United States - GBS 70_MetaG | ecosystem: Environmental > Aquatic > Thermal springs > Hot (42-90C) > Sediment... | reverse complement strand
TTTCAGGGTCTACTGGGCCTCCCCGCAGGCCGGGCACTGGACGGCATACTCGTGGAGGACCCGACCGCAGTTCCAGCAATAGCGCCGCCGCTGGGACGGTGTCGGGATTCGAACGGTCTCTGGCGGCCGGGGCGGGCTACCGGCATGGGCCGACCGGCGGGTCACGGACTGAACGGCCAAGTCGAGGGCCTGAAGAAATTCATTGGTCGTCTGAAAGCGAAGGGAGCGCTTCCGCTCGATGGCCTTCATGATGAACCGGCTGATGGAGACGGGGACTTCCGGTCGGAGTTGGTGGGGCATCGAGCACTGACCCTGCAGGATCTTTTGCTTCAGGGCCACGAAGTTCACGTCGAAGTAAGGGACCTGACCCGTAACCATCTCGTAAAGGACGACGCCCATTGAGTAAACGTCGGAGGCGAAGGTCGCTTTGCCCTCGAGCTGTTCCGGAGCCATATAAGGAGGACTCCCGATGACGGTATGGGCGTAGTCGGTGTCCCGGAGCCATTTGGCGATGCCGAAGTCGGTGACCTTAACGACACCGTCCGACCGAAGCAGGATGTTGGCCGGCCGGAGGTCCCGATGCAAAATCCGATGCTGGTGGGCAAAGCGAACGGCCTCGGCGACCTGACGGATGATACCGACGGCCTCTGACCAGTCGAGGATGTGTTCTTCGTCCAGACGCTGGGAGAGAGACCGTCCCTCGACGAACTCCATGACGAAGAAGAAGAGGCCCTCATGAGTCGTGGCATCGAGGAGCTGGACGATGTTCGGATGCTGAAGTTTGGCCAGCAGGGAAGGCTCGTACATGAGGTATTCCCGCCCCCGGTCCTGGTGATGGGGGACCTTCAGCGCCACCCGTGTACCCGTCCGGAGGTCGATAGCCTCGTAGACGGTGCCAAACCCGCCGGTCCCTACTACCTGGCAGATGCGGTAGGGACCCAGGAGCTGATCTCGGGCCACCAGTAGCGTCATCGGCCTCCTTTCCCGGCAGACCCGTCCGTCCTGCCTTTTCCATGATACGGGCCTATCGGTATTGAGGCAAGGGGGATGTTTTTAAGGCAGTACGGCGGTAGGGCAATCCGGCAACAGGGCCATGATCCGGGTGGGGGCCCCGTGGATTCGCCATGAGAACAAGATGCAAACCCGATGTGCGGGTTTCCCAATGGCCGGGCCGGTCCTCGGCGTCGATCCGGTCCCAGGTGCCAGGTATCCGGCACCTGAGACCTGGCACCCGTACCGAATACGGATACCGGCGGGATTTCGATTCATGTTCCGAAAAACGCGCCCATGAGGTATGCAAGATGCAGGATAGAAGAATGGGGGACACCGTCTCATTCTGGCCCGTGGGTATGGGGTTCGAAGCATGAGCCGGGAATTCCGCCTGGGTCCCGGCTTCCAGGCGCCGGGTATCGGGCACTTGGTACCCGGCACCGGAGCCGGGTCGATACCGAAAGCCGGATACCGGGCACCGAGGACCGAGCCCGGAGACCTACCCCCCATAGGGTCGGGCACTCCCAGCCGGGCGGGAGGAGGGTCGCGAACCGCCCCGGCGTTCGGGGGCCGGCGTCCGTTCTCCGCCGGCCGGGGCGGACCGGACGTTCGGAGCCCGCTCGCTCCGTTCCGAGACGTGGGGCTCCGGGGCGGGCCGGGTCCACTGTCGGATGCCGTCCATCAGGCGGCGGATGGGATCTCTTTCATCCCGGGGCGACGGGACCTCTCGAGGGGCCAGCCGAGGCCGGTATGCGCCGACCGGGGAATCCGGACGTTCCGAATCTCTCGGGGCATCCCACGAGGGTCTTGGACGGGGTACAGGCCTCGTTTCCGGCCGTTCCGGTATCGGCTGGGGTCCCCATGTGTCCGGCGGGGTCTCGAGAGGCCGACGGTCGTCTCGTTCGAAACGGTTCGGGGTACGTCGGGTTGGGGCCGGCCGCCGGGACTCGTCCCCCGCCGATTCCCAAGTCGGAGAGGGGACCGGCCGGGGGAGAGGCCGGTACGCCCGGTCCGGGACCCGAGGGGCCTCGGGGACTCGAGGGACAGGCCGCGAGGTGGTCGTTCCGAGGGTATCACTCGATTCAAGACCCCCACCCTTGGGGCGTACCTTGGCCACGGGAACGGGATGGGTCGGCTCTAACCGAGACCCGGTAACCCGCCATCCGGCCCGTTGGACCTGCTCCGGCCGCACGAGGCCCAGTTCCCACGGCGGCTTCAGGGCCGGTCGGACGGCATGCTCCGGGATAGACAGAGCCAACGGCCGGTCCTTGACACGATACCGAACGACCGGATGACCCAGGAGGTACCGGTTTTCTACAAAGACCCAGGGTCGCCCCCAGGCATCCCAGTAGCTGACGGGGAAGAAGACCTTGACCTGGACGTGCGTATGGACGATCGTCAGCGGACGGTCAAAAACCGTCAGGGGGCACCACCCGACATAAGGCCCAAAGTCATACCAGACGACCCAGGCGAATCGGAAGACGGGCCGGGGAATCCAGATCCATCCCCACGTCCAGTCGAAGTACCACCAACCGTAGTGGTGCGTGACCCACCCCCAGGGTTCGTAGGGAACCCACACCCAGCCGCCGGCCCAGACCCAGTAACCGTTCGTGTAAGGAAACCAGGGGCCTTCCAGGGGCGGGAGCCACACGGGGCCATACTGGGGGTGTTGCCGCCACGTCCCGTACTGGTAGAGCTCCAAGCCCTCGTAGTAGAGTTCCGGCGGCAGACGGTCTTCTTCCGTGGGTCGGCGGACGAAAACCTGCCGGCGGGCCTCATTCCAGGTGTCGAATTCGTCCGATGCAAAGGTTCGGACCGGCCGCGGCTGAGGTAGAGAGTCCTCCCGAATGCCCATGACGGCCTGGCCGGCCCCGACCCGGACATTTCCCTGAGCGTGCAGAAGCTCGGCCTGCCCCGACTGGACCCGCACATAAGTTCCAGTGTCGGGACTCACGTCGATCCGCACCACGGCCGGCTCTTCGACCCATACGGACACGTCCGGCGTGTCGACCCGGACACGGACCGCCTCCGCCGTTTGGACATATCGCACGCCCTGCGTATCGACGAAGAGGGCCCCCTCCCGGACTTGGAGCAGGACTTGAGCGCCGTCCCGCTCCTCAGGCCGCAAGGCCAGGACGTTCACGGACGAGTACCGGTCGACCCGAATGAACAGGCCGTTGCCGGTCGACAGCTCGACTCGACCGGCCTCCGTGTCCAGGCGGTCGCCCTCCGCCAGGACGTCGTTGAGGCTGGCCGTTTGCTCCAGGCCGTAAGCCCGTACGACCCGGGCGCTCCCGTCCAGGTACTGAATCCGTAGGACACTCCCCCGTTCGTCGGCCGTTGGAGTTGTCCAACCGGTTCCCTGACCCCATCCGACCCAGAGGATACCCAGGAGGACCCAGCTGAGGCCCCAGCGACGCAGGGCCCTGCTGTCCCTTTGGAGGGACACCTGTCCCCATCGGCCACGACAACTCTGCTGTCCCTCTGTCCTCATACCCACATCCTCAGAGTGAAGTCAGGCGAACGCACCCGGGCTCCCCCATCGGGCCACCTTCCTCGGTGCTCGGTATGCGGCCCTCGCGTCCGCCAGCCGAGGGCCGAGAACCGAACACCGAGCCTGCGGACCCGGTAGCCGGGACCCAGGCGGAATGCCTGGCCCATGCTCGTGAGATTAGCAAAGACGGTGCCATCCCACTGCCGTTCAGGTCTCCGTCAGGAGGTTCCAGGCCCACTGCCGGTTGTCGGCCCGGAAGAGGGAAAAGTTGTCCCAGAAGACGCACGTCCCGACTGCAATCCAGCGGCCTCGGCCCCAGGGGCGCTCGGCCGCCAGTACGGGAACGTTCCCCGACGAGGCCGTGGCCGTGGGCTCGCCGACGACGATGGGCTGAGCCTCCGGGTCGACGAGGCGGATCGAGCACGGGCAGGGCAAGACCACCCGACGAACCCCCGTCCCATACCGCAAGACCCGACGGGTCACGACCTGGTAGGGGTCCCGGCCGAGGTTGTGCCGGGGGTCCGTCACGACATCGGCTTCCAGGACTAAGCCCACGGGCCGAAAGAGGTCGTTCAAGACGTCGGCCACGCCGTCCTCGTTTTGATAGTAGGCCAGCCCGATCAGGACGGCACCCGCCTCGACCCGGTCATACAGGGCTTGAATTTCCGAATTCCGGAAGGGGATCTCCGGGTAGTTGAGGATGATGCCGTCATACGTCAGCAAGCGGGAGAAGTCCGGCACGATGTCGACCTGAAGGCCCCTGTCTCGCAGGAAGGTCTGGAGACGGCTAAAATAGTAATGATCGGCTAAGGTGAACTCCCCGTGAGACGTACTCCAGGCCCACCGTCGCGGTACACTGCCTCCTGAACCGGCATCAAATTTGCTATAAGTCCGCATCGGGCGGAGTCAGGATAAGCCATTTGGACCATGGGAGGCAAACCCGCACGTCGGGTTTGTCGGCACCAGGTATTGGCTACCTGAACCCCGATACCCGTTGTATCCTCGGGAGGAGGTCCGATGAGGTTGTATGCTCGATGGACATGGGTCCTCGCCCTGAGCCTGCTGGTCGCCTCGACGGCCGGATGGGGTGCCGTGCCCCGGCCTTCCCGAACGGCCTCGATGACTGCCTCCAAGGGCTCGCCCGGGGCCTGGACTGCCCGGGCCGACACCGGATTTTCGAGCCGGTCGAGGCCCGAAACGGTCGTGGTCGGCCCGGAGGAAGACTCCGTCCCGGTCCCCCTGAAGGGCGGATGCGGTACGGAGGTCTTGGTGAGCGCCTCCCGTCCGCCCCTTCGGCTTCCGGCTTTTATCCAAGTCGTATCGGACGGGTCGGTCGAGGCTCTGGACCGGGCGTGGGACGCTTACTACGGGAATGCCTGGCGGCGGCTGTACACGCATATGGACGTTCACCCCCGGGTCGGGTCGGTATCGTCCGACCGCCGTCCATTCTTGGGAGTCCAGACGGTCCCCTTTCGGTCGTACCGGCGTCCGTTTTGGCGTACGCCCGTACCGCCCCGCTTTCGGGATCAGGTCCCGTACTATTACTACCGTTACGGCTATCCTTACGGTTACTACTGGTACTACTGGCCCTACCGGTACTACCGCTACTGGTGGCCCTACCGCTATTGGCGCTACTGGTTCTTTTATGACCCCTTCTTCTATCCGTTTTACCCCCTATACCGCTTCTATTTCTTCTACGGATACCCCTACTGGGGATTCGGCGGCGCCTTCGGATGGTGGGACGACGGATACCGAGGACGCCCCGTACTGCCTGAAGAGCGGCGGGCCCGCGGCGCGTGGGGAGAGCTCTGGTTCGACGTCCAGCCGGAAGACGCTCGGATTTACGTGGACGACCAGTTGTGGGGACGGGCCGGGGACTTGAACGGGTGGTGGAAGAGCCGTCGGGTCCGGTCTGGCGAGCACCGCATCCGCATCGAGCACGAGAGGTATCCGCCGCGGGAACTGTCCGTGCGGGTTCCGCCGGACGAGGCCGTGTCCGTTCGGGTCGACCTCCGGCGGGCGGACGAGCGTCCGACGGGCGGCCCTGATGAATCCCGGCCCCCCTCCTCTGACCGGCAGGCTCGCCTCCAGGTACAGGTGAACGTCGATCAGCCGGAGTTCCTCCTGGACGGCCAGCCCATCCCGGCCCAATATGATGAGAGCCGGCAAGCATGGGTCTTGAACATTCCCTATGGCACGCACACCTTAGAGGTTCGAGCGGAGGGCTACGACCCGGCCGTTCAGCCCATCCGGATGACCTCGCCCGAGACGAGTCTCTGGGTAGAGCTGACCCCCCGGGGACCCTGAAGCCCAGGCGCTCCGGGCGGAAGGTCCTTGGATGGTCCCGTCAATGGGCGGATGGAGTAGGCGCTGGTCGCCACCGGACGACCTGAGCGATCGAGAGGGTCGGTGAGACTTCTCGGCGGGTCGCTTCCGTCGGGACGATCTGGAACCGGAAAGACCGGGCGCTTAGGGCCATCGTATGAAATTCCCCGTTTTCCCCGCAGGGGTCGAAACCATACCGACGGGCGGCCTCCAGGAACTCGGACCGCTCGGCGGGGCCGACGACTCGACCCAGCCAAGTCGGCGGGACCCGCTGGGGATTCAGTCCCACGATGATGAAGGAAATCTCGTAGCGTCCCCACTGGCGGGCCAAGGCTGACGTCGCCCGGCCCCAGAGGGGTTCGAGGAGCGACTTACCGGCTCGGGCGCAGACCTCCTCCCACCAGACCCGGTGCGCTTCCAAGAAGATATCGGCCGCGACCAGGACCTCGCCGGGGGCCGACCGCAAGAAATCGACGAGGATTTCCCGCTCCCGACCCCGCTCGAGCCGGACCTCGTCACAGGGCAAACCCAGGGCCTGGACGATCGCCGCCCGCAAGACGGCATTCTCCGTATGGGGCGACGGTTCGGGGAGGGTCGTGTGGAGGTGAAGGAGTCGGGCGACCCGCACCGTTCGGCGGGCCTTCTCCAATGCCAGGATGCAGTCTTTCCCGCCGGAAAACAAGAGAATGCCCGTCTGCACGGTCTCCTCAGACGCCGTCCGGATATTCCACGACCACGTCGGGCGTTGCCACACGCGGGATGGCCTGCACGAAAAAGCGGGCGCCGTCGAGGTTTAGGTCCAGTAGGCGGACCTCCTGCAGGGATCGGGCTTCCCGGGCCAGAAAGTCTAAGACCGTGCGAAGGATGATCTCACAGCCCCGGTCTTTGGGAAAGCCGAAGATCCCCGTCGAGATCGGCGGCAGGGCGACCGACCGGCACATCAGACGCTCGGCCTCCCGGAGGGCGCTCCAGACGGCCCAGCGGAGCTTTTCGTCGGCCTGAGGCTCCCCGCCGCGGGGTCCGACGGCGTGGATGACCCATCGGGCCGGGAGCCGACCGGCCGTCGTAGCCGTGGCGTTGCCCACGGGGACATAGCCCCAGGCGTCGCTCTCCTGCTGGATTTCCGGACCGCCCTTGCGGAGGATGGCGCCGGCGATGCCGCCGCCGTGCTGGAGAAACTCGTTGGCCGCGTTGACGATGGCGTCTACAGCCTGCTCCGTGAGGTCACCCACGCCGACCCAGACTTTCCGCTCACGAAACCTCAAAAGGGCCAGGGGCTGAAATTCCTTCATGGGAAGCCTCCATCGGGGTCTACGGAGGCAAGATACAAAATGGGGGATGCAGGATGCAAGATGCGAGATACAGGATGCAAACCCGGTGTGCGCGTTTTCCGGTGGCCGGGCTCGGTCTTCGGCCCTCGGCGTTGATCCGGTACCAGGCACCTGTCTTCGAAAAACGCGCACACGGAGTGTGCAAGGTGCGGGATGCGGGATAGGAGCGGGCGGGGAAGCGGTACGGATGCCCTATTGCCTTACTGCCCGATTGCCCTAAATCATAGTTAGGTACCGAATCCCAGGTACCGGGCACCGGGGACCCGGTACCTGAAATTCCGTACATAAGGACGACATGCGGCCGTGGGAGACCTTTGAGGTCGTCGTCATCGGCGGTGGTCATGCGGGCATCGAGGCGGCCCATGCGGCCGCCCGCATCGGGTGCGAGACGGCCCTCGTCACGATGGACGTCCGGGCCATCGGCCGGATGTCTTGCAACCCGGCCATCGGGGGCATCGGCAAGGGCCAGATCGTCCGGGAGATCGACGCCCTCGGCGGCGTGATGGGGAAGCTCGCCGACGCCACGGGCATCCAGTTCCGTCTCCTGAACCGCAAGAAGGGTCCGGCTGTCTGGTCGCCCCGCTGTCAGTCCGATAAGGCCCGCTATGCTGAGGCCGCCCAACGACTGGTCCTCTCGACGCCCCGTCTGACCGTGCTGGAAGGGACGGCGGACGAGCTCCTCGTCGACGGCGACCGCATCGTCGGCGTTCGACTCCAGGACGGCCGGGTCCTCGGCGCCCGGGCCGTCGTCATCGCATCGGGGACCTTCATGAACGGTCTCATTCACATCGGCCTGGAGACCCAGCCGGCGGGTCGTATCGGCGAGCCTCCCTCGGTCGGACTGCCTGAGTCCCTCCGGCGCCTCGGCTTCGAGATGGGCCGGCTCAAGACGGGGACTCCGCCTCGGCTTCTGCGGACATCGATTCGGTATGACGTCCTGGAGGTCCAGGAAGGCGACCCCGACCCCGTCTTCTTCTCGTTGGACACGACGTCGGTGACGCTCCCCCAGACGGTCTGCTGGATTACCTATACGAACCCTGAGGTCCACGAGATCATTCGGAACAACTTGCACGTCGCCCCGATGTACTGCGGTCGCATCCGGGGCATCGGGCCTCGCTACTGTCCGTCCATCGAGGACAAGGTCGTCCGCTTTGCCGATAAGCCGCACCATCAGCTCTTCTTGGAACCGGAGGGCCTCGACCCCGACACGTGGATTTACGTCAACGGCCTCTCGACGAGTCTGCCCCGGGAAATTCAGGAGGCGATCGTCCACCGCATCCGGGGCCTCGAGGACGCCGTCATCGTGCGCTATGCCTATGCCGTCGAGTACGACTTCGTTCTGCCCCATCAGCTCAAGCATACCCTCGAGACGAAGCGTATCGAGGGTCTCTTCCACGCCGGTCAGATCAATGGGACGACCGGTTATGAGGAAGCTGCCGGTCAGGGCCTCATCGCCGGTATCAACGCCGCCTTGAAGGTCCGGGGCCGGCCGCCTCTCGTCCTGTCTCGGCACGAGAGCTACATCGGTATCATGATCGACGACCTCGTCACCAAGGGCGTCGAAGACCCCTACCGGATGTTTACGTCCCGGGCCGAACTCCGGCTCCTCCTGCGGATCGACAACGCCGACCTCCGCCTCAGCGAGTACGGTTACCGGATTGGCCTCCTCCCCGAGGAGCGATGGGCGCGGGTCCAGCAGAAGCGGGAGCGTCTTCGGCGGGCCATCGAGTTCATGAACATGGCCCGTCCCGGTCCACGTCTGAAGGCGGGTCGGAGTCATCCCCTTCCCCTCAAGGGCCACGAGACGTTGGCCGTCCTCCTGAAGCGTCCCGAGATGACCCTGGACCGCCTTCTGGAGGCTTACGATGTGCCGGAGATCGCGGGCCTGACCTATGAGGAAAAGTATAGCATGGAGCTGGAGATCAAATACGAAGGCTACATCCGTCGCCAGCTCCAGGAAGTCGAGCGGATGAAGAAGCGGCTCGACTTGCGGATTCCGCCCGATTTCCCCGTGGACCGGGTCCCAGGTCTGCGAAGGGAGATCATCGAGAAGCTTCAGAAGTACCGACCCGAGACGCTGGCCGACGCCCTCCGGATTCAGGGTGTCACACCGGCGGCCGTCGTCCTGCTCAGCTACTACATCGACCGATGGCAACGGACTGGACAGATCACGTCCTGAGAGCCCTCGAGCGGGCCGGTCTGACGCCCCCGTCACCCGTCTGGATGGACCTCGCCGTCCGCTATCTTCGATGGGTCGACACTTACGCCGAGAGTCACGACCTGACGGCGATCCGAGACCCAGACCGTCGCGTCGCGGTCTTCCTCCTGTACCCCCTGCGGTTGGTCCATATCCTACGGCCCCTGAGCCTGGAGGCCCGGACCGGCATCGACATCGGGACGGGTGCCGGAGTGCCGGGCCTGGGGATGCTTCTTGGGGGTTGGTCGGGCCCCCTCTGGTTGGTCGAGCGGGCCGTGAAGAAGGCCGCCCTCCTGGAGGGCTTCCTGACAGACCTCACGCCGGTCTTACAGCGTCACGGCCTCCGGGCGGACGTCCGGGTCGTTCCCCAGGACGTCCGGTCCGTCCGACTTCCCGACCCTTACTGGTGCATCTCCCAGGGCGTCAACTGGCTGGCGAATCCTCTCCGCCGGTGGGTCGAGAAGCGAATCCGGGCGGGTATCCCGATGGTGTGGGTCACGACGCCTCGGCGGGCCGACGTCCGTCTGGGGGGGCGTCCCCCCAGTCAGGTCGTCCTGCTGTCGCCAGAGTATGCGGCGCTGGTGTGGGCGTGATGCTTTTCGGTCTTCACGGTCGGGCCGTGGAACGCTTCAGGTACTGATACAGCGGGCTATCGGTCGTAAGGATGAGGGTGTGATTGCCCTGGACGACCTGGCGGTAGGCTTCCATGGAGCGCAGGAAGGCAAAGAACTCGGGGTCCCGACCGTATGCCTCGGCGTAGATCCGGATGGCCTCGGCGTCCGCCTTTCCCCGAATCTCCTGGGCCTTCTGGTAAGCCTGGGACCGGATCTGCTGGAGCTTTTTCTGCATCTCGCCTTCGATCTCGGCCTTCTTGCCCCGGCCCTCGGAGAGGTAGAGGGCGGCGATGCGGTTCCGCTCGGCGATCATCCGGTCGTAGACCTTCCGACGGACTTCCTCGGCCTCATAATTCATGTTCTTGATCCGGACGTCGAGGACCTCGATGCCGTAGTTCAGCCGCTCGACCTGGCTCCGGACCTCCCGGCGGATAGCCTCCAGGATGCGGTCGTGACCGACCTGAATGGGGATGCGGGCTTCGTCGGACATGGAGACCAGCTGTTCGGGTGGCAGTTGGGTGATGTGGTTTGTACTCCGCACGACCTCGATGAGGGTGTACTGGGAGATTTGGTCCCGGACGGCCGAGTCGATGATGTCGTTCAGGCGGTCGACGGCGTTCCGCATCGTCCGAAGCGTCATGAAGAACTGGACGGGGTCGGTGATCCGCCATCGGGCCGTCGAATCGATGAAGATGTACTTTTTGTCCAGCGTCGGGATCCGGTCCGGATCGCCGTCCCATTCCAGAATGCGCTTCTCGAAAAAGAACACTTTCTGGATGAAGGGGATCTTCCAGTAAAGGCCCGCTTGCGTGTATGGGCGGCCGACGATCCGACCGAATTGGGTGATGATGGCCTGCTGACCCTCCTCGATGACGAAGGCTGAGTCGCTCACGGCGATGAGGGCTCCGAGGACCAGGACGGCGAGGCCGATCCAACGGATCATGGCTTTTCCTCCGATGCGGCTTTCTTCCCGGTGGTAGCCGGAAGCGACAAGAGGGGGACGAGACTTCGAGTCTCGGGGTCGAGGACCAAGACCTGTTGGACGTGGGGGAGGACCTCGGCCAGCGTCTCCAGGAGAATCCGCTGACGGGTGACGTCCGGGGCCCGGCGGTATTCTTCCCAGATGGCCCGGAACCGCTCGGCGTCCCCCCGGGCCCGATTGACGACCTCGATGGCGTAGCCTTCCGCCTGAGCGATGGTCTGCTTGGCCTCACCCTCGGCCTGGGGGATCGCTCGGTTGTATGCCTCCCAAGCCTCGTTGATGAGACGCTCCTGTTCCTGCTTAGCCTGGTTGACCCCGTGAAAGGCCGGCTTTACGGGATCCGGCGGTTGCACGTTCTGCAGGCGCACCGTCTCGATCCGGAGGCCCGCCCCATAGGCGTCCAGGATCGCTTGCATCAAGCGTCGCACCTCATCGGCGATCTCCTCCCGGCCATAGGTCAGGACTTCGTCGACCGTTCGGTCTCCGATGACCTTCCGGACGACCGCCTGCGAGATGTCCCGCAGGGTCTTCTTGGGGTCGGCGATCCGAAATCGGTAGGCGAAGGGGTCGACGATCCGGTACTGGACGACCCACTCGACGTGGACGATGCTCAAGTCCCCCGTCAGCATGACGGGCTCTTCGGGATTCTCCGGCGGACTGTACTCGGTCCGCTCCCCGACCGTGCGGGTCCGGAAACCGAATTCTTCCTTGAAAATCCGTTCCGTCGAGAACTTGTAGACCCGCTCGATCCCGAAGGGAAGCTTCCAGTGAAGCCCCGGACCGACTTCCCGGACGAACCGGCCAAAGCGCAAGACCAAACCCACTTCGCCGGACTCGACGGTGAAAAGGCTCGTTAGGCTCAGCCACACCAGTACGACTCCCAGGGCGATCCAGCCCCACGGAAGCTGGACCCACCGCCGCCAGCGGTACTGCCGGGGCATCAAGATTTCCCAGCGCTCTCCCATCGGCAGTCCTCCCTACAGGGTGACGGAGTGATGAGAACGCCGCCCGCCCGAACAGGGTATCCGATTCTCCGAGCTCCGGCCATTTTGCAACACTTGTCCGTTCACCGACACGTCCAGGGTCCCAGTGCCTCGGCGCGAGGCCAGACGGCCGGTGTCGGGTCGGGTCGATAGCGCCACTGAGCACTGTCGAAAGGCCGGCCCTGACAGATGTCTGAGACCGGCAGGTTGGCCCAGGCGGCCTGCCACTCACGCAGGAGCTGAAACCCCCTGCGGGTGGCCTGGTGCACCCAGGCGGACAGGTGAGCGATGCCGACCAAGAGTATACCCAAGACCAGGATGGCCGCCAGGACTTCGGCCAGCGAGAAGCCTCGAAGGCCTCGTCCGATTTTCGATACAGCTGGGCTCATTCCTGGGGTCACGACTTCGACTCCTCGGCCAACGCCTTGGTTCAGACACGGGAATGGATGCAGGATACAGGATGCATACCCGATGTGGGCGTTTGGCTCGGTCCTCGGTGCTCGGCCCTCGGCGTTAATCCGGTACCGGGTATTTCGAAAACCCGCACATGGGGTATTCATGATGCAGGATACAGGATAAAAGGGGAGGATGAGCCGTCATCCTGCATCGGAAATCTTAACCAACCCCTAAGGCCCATCACCGGGCTCACGGGCCGGCGGGAGCCACCGTTCGTAAAATCGGCCCATCCGGACGGCCCATGTCTCCCCCGGGAGCACGCGCTGGAGCCATCCCGTCAGCCGTTCCCGCCAGCGGCCGACGAACCAGATGCCGTCTCGCCGGCGCTCGATGGCATCGGCGACCCGGCGGGCGACCTCCTCGGGGGCCAAAGCCCACGGAGGTCGGGCCTCGGCCGGAAGGCCTTCCCGTTCGTGGAAGCCCGTAGCGATAAAGCCGGGGACGACGAGGAGCGACCGAACTCCTGTGCCCTGCAGTTCCTCTCCAAGAGCCAGGGCAAAATGATGTAAAAAGGCTTTTGAAGCCGCATACGTCGCCAGGAAGGGAACGGGCTTCCGACCCGACGTGGAGCCGATAAAAACGATCAGGCCCCGACCCCTCTGGACCATCGGCGGAAGCAGGGCTCGAGTGAGGGCCACGACGGCCTGGACCTGGACGGTCAGGATGGACCGGTGTATCTCCCAGGGGATGTCCTCAAACCGACCGAATTGACCCAGGCCGGCGTTGTGGACGACGACCTCAGGCCAGGTATTCCAGCGGCTCAGCCAGTCTACGCACCGGCGGACGGCATCCGGCTCGGTCAGGTCTACTGCTAAGGCGGCATGCGAAGTGCCGGGATACCGAGACGGGAGGGTCTCGACGGCCGCCTGGAGACGGTCCGCCCGCCGGGCGACCAGACGCGTGGACCATCCCCGCCGGGCCATCTCGGAGGCCAAGGCCCATCCCAGCCCCGAGCTGGCCCCCGTGATCAGCACGGTGAGGGACGAGGGGAGTATATGGGGCTTCGAGTCTCGACGTTCACCGATGAAGAACCCCACGACGTTCCCCATTTATTTTTCAAGATTTCAAAGTAAAGTGAAGAGACTCTGACATCCCCCTCGGCCCTATCCTGCATCGTGCATCCTGTATCCTGCCGCCATTTGTATGGCCGTACGGCCTTATGGCTGTACGGCCGTATTTCCCATCCATCGCCGGACGGCCTCCTCGATGACGCGAGGCCCTTCCTCGAAGGCGTGAAGGCATCCCAGACCGTCGATGACTTCCAGGTATCGCTCGATGATCCGACGACGCCGGTCCGGTCGGTCCAGCAGGTCACGGGCCAGACGGGCGATGGCCGTCGGGGTGCAGGCGTCCTGGAGCAGTTCGGGCACGACCATCTCCCCGGCCAGAATGTTAACCATACTGGCGTATCGTATCCGCACGAGCCGACGGGCGATCCACCAGTTGAGGGGATGAAGTTTGTAGACGACGATCATGGGCGTCCGGACCAGCAGGGCCTCCATCGTCGCCGTTCCGGCGGCCCCGATCAGGAGGTCCGCGTTGGCCATCCAATCGTACCTGGCCGGACCCGATACGGTCGGGAGGTCCGGCATGCCGTATCGAGCCGCCATTGAACGAACGGTCGCCTCGGGGATCGTCGTCGCTCGCACGAGGAAGGGCTGAATCCGCCGGTCCGTCGAGAGGGTGCGCACGGCTTCCAACAGGATGGGCAAGAGGCGCCGGACCTCCGAGGGCCGACTCCCGGGGAGCAGACCGACGACTTTTGCGTCCGGGGTCCATCCCTGCTGGGCCATGAAGGCATTCCGGCCGAGGGAGACCCGGACGATGTCCAGTAAGGGATGACCGATATAGTCGGCGTCGATACCCGCCTCTCGGAAGATCGTCTCTTCAAAGGGGAAGATGACGAGAAGTTTGTCCACGGCTTCCCGGAGGGCCCGGACCCGGCCCGGGCGCCATGCCCAGACCGTCGGTCCGACCATCTGGATGACCCGTATGCCTCGGCGTTTCAGCTCCCGGGCCAGACGGAGATGGAAGTCCTGGAAGTCGACCAGGAAGGCCCACGCGGGCCGCCGCCGCTCCGCCTCCTCGACCAAGCGTCGGAAGGCCCGAAACAGACGGACCAGGTTCGGCAAGACCTCAACGACGCCGTGGACCTGCAGGTCCGTCATGGGGACGACGACCTCGACGCCGGCCGCCGCCATCTCGGGTCCACCCATCCCCCAAAAGTGGACGGCCTCACCCCAACGGCGTCGGAGGGCCTCGATCATTCGACGGGCATAGAGGTCTCCCGAGAGTTCACCGACACTGACCAGGACGTTGGGAACGGGCATGATTCGATAGGGACGGAGTGACGAAGTAACGAGGTGACGAAGGCGCGAGACCCGAGCTCACTGGGGAGGCGTCTGGGGCATTCCTACCTTCCCACCGTCGGGCTTCCCTCATCCCATCCCCTTTCCCCTTACTCGTCACTTCGTCACCCCGTCACCCGTTTCAGGTGACCTTCTCGACCTTCCCCGACTTCAGACATTTCATACAGACCTTGAGCCGTCGGAAACTCCCGCCCACGCGGGCTCGGATTTTCACGAGATTGGGGTAGAAGCGCCGAATCGTCACGTTGTGGGCATGGCTGATGTTGTGCCCCTTCATCGGACCCTTGCCACATAGGTCACAGCGCCGTGCCATGGCTCTCCTCGGGGGTCGGGAATCCAAGCCCCGCCTGCCCAACGCGGGGTCCTGTCACTCGAGCGAGGCGCACAGGAGGTCCTCGCGATGCATCCCCGGCTCAGGCACCTGAGAAGGGCCGAGTAGGCCCGAGCCGGATGACGGGGATTTTAGGCCCGTAGGACCTCAAGCCGTTCTGGGACCCGAGGCCACGGCCCCCTGCCCGGAAATCGTCGGTCGATGGCGGAACGCCCGGAGGCGGTGGCATTGGCGGAGAGGGTGGGATTCGAACCCACGTGCCCCCTTCCAGGGGCAACCCGATTTCGAGTCGGGCCCGGTATGTCCGCTTCGGTACCTCTCCGGAGCGTCACGGGCAGGAGTCCCCCTTCGATAAATTAGCCGACTCGGCTAACGGATGCAACCTCCGCGGGGCTTCTCGACAGCCCTCAAGGGGCGGCTCTTTGACATTCCCACATCTTGAGTCATAATGAAAGGATTCCCCAAAGAGATGTAGGGATGGACCCGTGGACGGACGCCTTTCTGGGTTATCTGCGCTGGGAACGGGGTGCCTCGCCCCATACCCTGCGGGCCTATCGGCGGGACCTGGAGGACTTCCAGCGGTTCTTCTGTCATTATCACGGACGCCCGGCGTTTGAACCCCTGGCCTGGCTGGAGGTCGAGGACCCGGACATTCGGGCTTACCTGGCCTGGCTTCTGGAGCGGGGGTATCATCGGCGTTCGACGAACCGGCGGCTGTCGGCCCTGCGGACCCTCTTTCGGTATCTCCAGCGGTCCGGATTCCGGCGGGACAATCCGGCGGCCGTCTTGCCGAACCTGCGGGTCCCGGAGGAGCCCCCCCCGGTCCTCCGGTCGGAGGAGGTCCACGCCCTCCTGAAGCTGTTTCGGTGGGACACGTTTTGGCATTTGCGGGACGCCCTGATCTTTGGATTTCTCTACGGGATGGGTCTTCGCGTGGGTGAACTGGTCCGACTCACCGTCGAGGACCTGGACCCATCCCGGACTTGGGTCCAGGTGCGTGGGAAGGGACGGAAGGAGCGGTCGGTCCCGGTCTTGCCGGCACTTCAGGCGCCCCTGGCGCGGTATCTCGACGAACGGTCCCTCCATGTAACACCGGACCGACCCCACGGCCACCTCTGGGTCAACCGCCGGGGCCGACCCCTTACGGACCGGGGCGTCCGGTACCTACTGCGGCATTACCAGCTTCGGGCGGGTCTACTTCGACGGCTGTACCCCCATCTTCTCCGGCATACCTTTGCGACCCATCTGCTCCAAGCCGGCGTCGACCTCCGAACCCTGCAGGAACTCTTGGGCCACGCCCGCTTGCATACGACCCAGCGGTATACCCATCCCGAGTGGTCTCATATCGAACGCACTTATCGGGAGACGCATCCGAAGGCATGACCGTGGGCCTTGGTCGGATTTGGGGATGGTTCACCGTCCTGGGGGTCGCGGCTTGGACGCTTGTCGGACTGGCATGGGGAGCGGTTTCGCCCCCGGGTCCCTCGGGGAAACCCCGGTCGGGGACCGACGCTGGGAGTCTGTACCGGTCGGCCCAGGCCCGCTATCGGGCCCTGCAGGCCCATCCCGGCCGGTACGACCGACGTTCGTGGGAACGACTGGCTGCGCAGTTTCGGACCATCTATTACCGGTATCCGGCCCACGCCGTGGCAGACGACGCCGTTTACATGGAAGCGGAGGTGTACCACCGACTCTACCGTATGGAGGGACGGGACGAGGACTGGCAGAGGGCCGTGGACCGGTACAAGTTTCTCGTCACGGAGTACCCCCACAGCCCCTGGGGCCCGACGGCCCTCCTACGGGTCGCCGACCTGTATCGGGCTAAGGCCCGGCCCGAATGGGCCTCCTATGTGACGGAGTGCCCCCGCCTCTTCTCGGCGGATCGGTGTGAGAAGGTTCCGGAGTATAGGCATCTCCGGACCCAGGCCCGGGCGTCTCCGGCCCGCCCGACGGACTCAGGCCCGGACCGGACGGTCCTTCAAAACATCCGGTACTGGACGAGCCCCCGATACACCCGCATCGTGCTGGAACTTTCGGGCGCGGCCCCCTACCGGACAGGCGTCCTCCGGAATCCCGACCGGCTGTACATCGACCTCGACCAGACCGTCCTGTCGGGAGGCCTCCCGGACCGACGCTGGGATTTGCCGGCTCATGCCCACCTTCAGCGGATCCGGGTGGGTCAGTACCTGCCGGATACGGCTCGGGTCGTCCTGGACTTCGACCGGATCAAGCAGCATCGGATCTTTGTCTTGGAGTCGCCGTACCGAATCGTCATCGACATCCTTCAGCGGCCCTGGGAGCCGGCCGGATCGGTCCAGGCCGAAGCGAGGCCCGGGACGGCTGAAACGCCCCCGCCGGACCGGACCGAAGACGCCGCCGGTGTTCGGGAAGTCCCCGTCCCCGAGGCGAATCGGTCGGGGACTTACAGCATCGCCCGCCAGTTGGGCATGAAGGTCGCCCGCATCATGCTCGACCCGGGACACGGGGGTCACGACCCGGGCGCCATCGGCGTCGGCGGCCTGAAGGAGAAGGACGTAACGCTGGCCATCGCCCGCCGTCTCCGGGAGGCCATCCTCCGCCGGTGGAACGTCGAGGTCCTGATGACCCGGGACGACGACCGCTTCGTTCCCCTGGAGGAACGGACGGCGATGGCCAACTCCCAGGGTGTCGACCTCTTCATCTCGATTCATGCCAACGCCAGTCGCGACGGTCGGCTCCACGGTGTGGAGACTTACTACCTGCACTGGGCCCGGGACCCCCATGCGATGGAGGTCGCCGCCCGGGAGAACGCCGTCTCGACGGCCAAGCTCCACGAGCTTCGGAAGTTCGTCCACCTGATCCTCCAGAGTACGAGGGTCGAGGAGTCGCGGGACCTGGCCGAGTACATCCAGCGGCACCTGGTCCGCTCGGTCCGGTCTCGGTACCCGACCCGGGACCTGGGCGTGAAGTCGGCGCCGTTCTATGTCCTGATGGGGGCTCAGATGCCGGCCGTCTTGGTCGAGACGGCCTTTCTGACCCACGAGCGAGAGGGTCGATGGCTGGCCGACCCGGCCTTCCAGGAGCGGGTCGTCGAGGGCCTCTTGCAAGGCCTGGCGGCCTATCTGGAGGCCCAGGGGAGCTTGGCCCTTATCGTCCGACCGTCGGAAACTTGACTTTTGCGGACCTTTTTGTTTACAGTATTCCCGTTATAGAGTTTGGGGGACCTGAGGAACGTGAAATGGTGGCCTTGGGCAAGAAACGGGGCTTACTGGTCGGCTTGGACGTCGGGTCCAGCGCGGTGAAGGTGATGACCCTGACGGAGAAGAAGCGGGGCAGTTATGCCATCGAAAGCCTCGGCCTGGTACCCCTGTCCCCGGAAGCCATCGTCGAGGGTCAGGTCATCGACCCCCCGGCCGTCGCCGACGCCATCCGCAAGCTCATGGACCAGGTCCTGGTCCGGAGCCGGCGGGTCGCCTTCTCCGTATCGGGGAGCGCCGTCTTTGTAAAGCGGGTCAGCGTCCCGGCGACGGCGGACCGGCTGGAACTCCACGAGTCCATCCTCTGGGAAGCCGAGCAGTACCTGCCCTTTTCCCGGGAGGAGGTCCTGATCGACTACCATATCCTGGAGGCGGCCGGCCCGACTGGGCAGGTTCAGGCCGTCATCGTGGCCCTCAAAAGGGACTTTGCCCAGATGTACCTGGATACCCTTCACCAGGCCCGGGTCGAGCCCGTCGTCCTGGACATCGATGCCTTCGCCGTCCAGAATGCCTACGAGTTGAACTACCCGGAGCTGGCCCGCTCTCGGACGGTCGTGGCCCTGCTGAACGTGGGAGCGACCAAGATGAACATGAACATCGTCCAGGGAGCTGAGCCGCTGTTTGTCCGGGACGCCATGGTCGGGATGCGCTCTCTGACGGAGTTGGTCCGGGCCGAGTTCAACCTGACGTACGATCAGGCGGAGCTCGCCAAGCGGGGCCGCTATGAGCTCCGGATGGAGCAGATTCGCCCTTATTTCCAGCAAGTTTTTCAGGATTTCGGGCGAGAAATCACAAAGACAGTACGGTTTTTCAAGCAAAACTTTCAGGACGTCGAGATTCGACGGGTCCTCCTGAGCGGGGGCGGGGCCCTGACGCCGGGCTTTAAGGAATTCGTTCAGCAGACCGTCGGAGCCCCGACGGAACTGATGGACCCCACCCGCATGCTGGACACCTCGGCCGTGGACCCGGAATTCTTGGAGGAGCAACGTCCGGCCCTGGCCGTCGTCGTCGGCCTGGCCCTACGCCGGGGATAGGGACGGCCCGGGGCCCTCTGGAGGAGGGGTCATGATCGAGATTAACCTGATCAGCCCGCCGCGGGTAGAGCCGACCGAGCGGGCCGAGCTGACGGCCCTGCCGGGCCTCATCGGTGGACTCCTCATCTTAGCCCTGGGCCTGGCCGGCCTCGCTTATACCTACCTGACCCTTTCGAATCGGCTTCAGGATTTGAAACGACAGATCTCCGAGGCCCAGGCCAAACTGGAGAGCCTCAAGCCCGTGCTCGGTAAAGTCGGCGAGCTCCAACAGCAAAAGGACGCCGTCGAGCGCCGCTTTCAGGCCATCGACGCCCTGGCCCGGTCTCGGACCTTGCCGGGCCATGTCCTGATGGAACTGAGTCGGTCGATGCCCGAGCTGGCCTGGCTGAGTCGGTTCTCCGTGACCGGTGGGTCCTTCATCGCCGAGGGTTTTGCCCGCCAGGAACGGGCCCTGACGGACCTGGTCAACAACCTGAACCGCACGGACTACTTTGAGAACGTGCGGATCGTCTCCTGGGAGGTCCCTCCGGGTCAGGAGACGGGAAAATTCGTGATCAACGGCACGATCACGAATCCCCTGGCCCTGCCCCCCGAAACTCCGCCGACTCCCCGACGATAATGCCATAGGGAGGGCACCGATGGCCCTGATGGACGATTTCAAGCGTCTCCCCCTGTGGGGACAGCTGGGCGTGTTTGTCTTGGCCGATGTCCTGCTGGCGGCCCTGTTCTATTTCTTCTATTATCAGGGCACGGTCGAGCAGATTGAGGCCCGTCGACGGGAGTTGAGTCAACTCCGGGCCAAAATCGAGGAGGGAGAAGTCGCCCAGCGGAAGTTTCAGCTTCTCCAGGCCGAGATCGAGCGGTATACGAATCGAATCGAGCAATTGAAGAAGATCTTACCCAGTGTCTTAGAAATCCAGGCCGTTTTCAGTGAAGTTTCCAACCGGGCCAAGGAAGCGGGGCTCCAAATGACTTCCTTTAAGCCGCAGACGTCGGAAGACCGTCCCTCCCAGCCCTATCAGGTCCATCCCCTCAACATCGTCGTGATGGGTGACTACCACTCCTTCGGCCGCTTTGCCGAGCGGATCGCCGCCATGGACCGGTTGGTCAATATCGGCAACTTCAAGATCGAGGTCAAGGACGTCAACCGGCGTCCGCCCCTGCTCCAGGTGGACATGCGGGTCGAAACGTACACTTACGTGGAGCCTCCGCCGGAGACCCCCCGGCCGACCGGCGTTCGGACACCGGCCCGTCGGTGAGAGGGGGTCATGGCAGGTGGCGAGTCGCGAAGGACGAGTGGGGCATTCGTCGTTCGCGACTCGCGATGAGCCACTTCATTGGCACCCACCGGAAGGAGGGTCTTATGAACCATCGGGGCCTTACAGGACCTCGTAGAGACATGGCCGGCCATGACTTTCCGTTCCGCCTCGCTCGGAGGCGGAGGGGACCTTGGACGTGGGGGCTGGGTCTGACGTTGGGGTTCATGCTGGTATGCCTTCGACCCCTGGTCGCCGCTGAGCTCCGAGACCTCTTATTCCACGTCACGGCCTCCGCTACGGACCTGGTCTTCACGTTCGACTCGGCCGTCCGTCCCGAGGCGGTCGAGGAGGGTTTGGACGTCGTCCTTCGCCTGCCGGCGGATGCGGACCTCTCCCGTCTGACCGAACCTGTTTCCGTCGATTCCTCCCAGGTTCGACGCGTTTGGGCCGCTCCGGAACGTCGGGAGATCCGCATCGAGCGGAGCCAAGTCCTCCCCTATGAAGTTCGTCCTCAGGCGGAAGGCTTCGTCGTCCGGGTTTACTCCGTAGGGCCGACCGCCCCGACCGACGGGACGGTCCCCGGGAAGGTGGCGTCGGTCACGGCCCGAGAGGTGACGATCGTTCAGCTGGCGGACACCGCCGTGGCCGTCAAGCTGACGATGGATGGCCCTTCCTCGGCGACTCGGTGGAAGTCCCTGCGCCTCTCGAATCCCGCCCGCTGGGTCTTCGATATCGAACCCCTGCGATTCCGGCCCCTGGCCTGGAAACGGTCGCCGCAGCACGCGTGGCTCAAGCAATTGCGGGTCGCCCAGTTCCAGACGGACCCGACTCCCGTCACTCGGGTCGTCATGGAGGTGATGGCCGACGACGTCCAGCCGGACGTGCAGGTCGAGGCCGACGGCCTTCGCATCACCCTGGTGCGACCGACTCAGGTCCCCGCCGAAGCCCAGGGGACTTCGGCGGGAGCCGACACGGGCGGGCCTGGCACCTCTGCAGACTCGCCGACTCCTTTGGGTGAGGCACCGCCGGCTTCGTCTACCGAGGTCCCGACGCCGTCCCCGACCGCGCCGGAGCCATCCTCGACGCCGCTCCCGCCGGTCCCGACCGTGAAAGTGGCTTCGGACCCCCAAAGCGCTTCGGTGCCCGGCCCACAGTCCGACTGGGACCCCCGGTTCTTTGACACTCGGGACATCGTCTTCTATCAGGCCCAGACGGAGCAGGAAGCCCAGGAAGCCGCCAAGAAGGCCCAGGAACTGGCCATTTTTAAGGAAAAGGCCATCGCCGGGCCTAAGAAGTACGAAGGTGAACCGATCAGCCTGGAGTTTACGGACGTCCACGTCAAAGACCTGATGGGCATCTTCAGCGACATCTCGGGCCTCAACATCTTGCTGGACCCCAAGGTCGAGGGCGAGCAGTACCGCATCCCCCTCCTGCGCCTCAAGTTTGTCCCCTGGGATCAGGCCCTCGACCTGGTCCTCCGTATGCTGGGCCTCGGCTATGTCCTGGAGGGGAATGTCCTTCGAGTCGCTCCCATCGAGGACCTCCGGAAGGAGGCGGAGGAACGCCAGAAGCTAGAGGAAAACATCGGTACCCTCCAGACGGTCATCAAGCCCCTAAGCTACGCCGATGCCACTCAGGTCAGCCAGCTGGCCTCCCGACTCCTGACACCCCGGGGCGAGATCTTCGTCGACACCCGGACGAACACGCTCATTATCAAGGAAACCGATATCAACATGCCGAACATCCTAAACCTGATCTCGACCCTCGACACGCCGATCCCCCAAGTCAACATCGAGGTCCGGATCGTCGAGACCCGCCGGACCTTCACCCAGCAGTTGGGCATCCAGTGGGGCTTCCGGGGCCTGATGTCGCCGGCCTTGGGGAATTCGACGAGCCTCGTGTTTCCCAATAACATCACCATCGGCGGCAATGTCATCCAGGCCACGACGGGCATCACGGGGAATCCCCTGGGGGGCTATGCCGTCAACCTGCCGTCTCTCCAGGCCCCGACGGGAGCCATGCTCCTGTCCTTCGGGTCCGTGATGGACACCTTCCGGTTGGACCTGGCCCTGATGGCCCTCGAGTCGGCCGGCCTGGCGCGGGTCATTTCGAGCCCTCGGATTTCCACCCAGAACAACCAGAAGGCCGACATCCAGTCCGGCGACCAGATTCCCGTTCAGACGATCGTCAACAACACGATCCAGGTTCAGTACGTCAGCGCGACCCTGCATCTGGCCGTCACGCCCCAGATCACGGCCGACGGGTCCGTCATCCTGAAGGTCCGGGTCGAAAACAAGCGGCCCGACTTCAGCCGGCTCGTCCTGGGGATCCCGCCCATCATCACCCAGGAGGCCGAGACGGTCCTGCTGGTCAAGGACGGCTCGACGGTCGTCCTGGGGGGCATCATCCGGGCTAACGAGGAGACGACGCAGGCCCGTCTCCCTTGGATCCACCGGATCCCCATCATCGGCTGGTTCTTCAAGAACCGGAACTTGACCCAGGAAAACAACGAACTCCTTATTTTCCTAACGCCACGCATTGCCAAGCTGTCTTGAGGAGGGGAACATTATGAAACTGCGAATCGCGCACGGTGCATGGCGCATGGGGTACGTCGTGGGCCTGGTGGCCCTGGCGGTGGCCAGCCTCCAGTGGGTCGCCTGCTCCCCCCTCGAGGATGAAAACACCGCAGGCGTCAAACTGACCGTCCTCAAGATCACGGCCCGAGACGCCGAGGGCCAGGCCAGCGACTGGCTCGCCTCGGACGTCGTCCGGGTCGACCCCCAGACCGGTCAGGAGACCGTCTTGGAGGACACGGCGACGGTCGACTTCCGCAACGACTTTTTGAATCCCCTCATCGAGCCGTCTCCCATGAACGACGTCGTCGTGACCCGCTACCGGGTCGAATACGTCCGGCCCGACGGTCGCAATCGACCGGGCGTGGACGTGCCCCGTCCCTTTGACGGTGTGACCAACATCCACGTCCCCGTCAACGGGACGGGCTCGGGTAACATCGTCGTCGTTCGGGCCGTCGCCAAACTCGAGGATCCCCTCTTCCGACTGCGCTTTGGCGGTGGCGAGAAGGAAATCCTGGCTTTCGCCTATATTACCTTCTTCGGCCATGACCTATTTGGCCGGAACGTAGCCACGAACGCCCAGTTAAAGATCGAGTTTGCCAACTGGGCGGACCGGTAAACGGGTCCCCGCCAAAGTCCCTGGGAAGTACCGGGTCGGGCGGGATACCCGTCGGGAGCCCTGAGGGGCGGAAAGGCACGGTAGTGTCGTGCTATGCACTTGACTCTTGGCGTTATGCCCTGAAAGGAGGAGTCGGTTATGCGACGTGGAGGGCATCGATTATTTGGCCCCCTGGGGCGGGGAGGGCCGGGGCAGGGTCCTATATCTCGCTACGCGTGGATAGGTCTTCTGACCGTCGCCGTCCTGCTGGGGACGGCCCTGAGTTGCAAGCAGGTGAAAGAAGTCGCCATGCCAGGTCCCGACAGTGACGCAACGGCACTCTATGTCCTGAAAATCCTGAACATCCAGCCCGACAACATCGACATGAACACCGAGGGCACGGCCGCGGCGACCGTCTTTGCCCGCCTGACCGACGCCCGGGGGACCCCCCTGGGGGGTCAGGTCCTCTTCTTTGAAGTCTTCGACGTCACGGGCGTCTCCTTCCGGGCCTCGGCTCAAATTCAAGAGACGGAAGACCAGAAAATCGAGCGATTCGCTTGCGACTCCGCCGGGACGACCTGTGTCGGGCCCATCGACTGTGGCAGTCCCTTAGAACCCCCGCCTTGCGGATTCGTCCGAATTCGGGAGTCGATTCAGCAACAAACGAAAGATTGCGTCGGCACTGAAGCCGGGACCTTGCCGGGAGCCATCTTCGGGGACCTGCGTTTTCGCTACCGGACGACCGACGGGGATGGTCGCGCCCAAACCGAGTTCACGTCCGCCCGAGTTAAGAAATTCATGGACCTGGCTTCGGAGGTCTTAGTGGTCCCGGCCCAGCGGTGCCTGGGCGTCGATCCTGAGAGTTCCACGGAAATTCGGAGAGAGACAGAAGACCAAGATATTGATCCCCCTGGTGCCTGTGGTCCCTTTTCGGCTCCCTGCAAGGTCCGGACCATCACGACGACCGTCACCCAACGGGCCGCGATTTCTCCGATCAGTATTGGATTGCTCCAGCGTTCCTTTCTCCTCCCCATCCGGGTCCGATGGAACGACCCCCAGTACAACCTGCAGGTCTACGACGTCCGTCCCCTGGAGGTCCATATCCCGCAGTTCTGGCACGACTAAAGGTGACGGGGTGACGGTAAGGGGCACCATGCCCTTTCGAGGAACGGGGACGGGAAACCACCATGCATGACCCGGAGACTCTCCATCGGCGGTATCTGCTGGACCCCCGGCCGATGCACCTCATCCGCTGGTTGGAGGCCCTCCTTCAGGCGGACCGCTTCGAGGATGTCGTCCGGGCCGCCGAAGCCGAGACGGCCCGCTGGCCGGACTATGCCCCCTTGCGGATCGTCCTCGCCCGGGCTTACATAGGCTTAGGCCGGTGGGACCTCGCCCGTCAGCACCTCGAAGAGGTCCTCCGCCAGGACGCCGCCCATCTCCGGGCCTGGGAGGCCCTCGTCGAGACCTATGCCGCCTTGGGCCAATGGGACGACGTGGCGACGTGCCTGGAAAATCTGGAAATGTTGGGCGGGGAGCCGGAGAAACTGCGACTGTGGAGGCAACGTCTGGCGGAGCACCGACCTTTGAAGTCGGCTCCCCCAGAGGTTCCCCCTCCCGCGCCTCCCCGACCGGTCGAAAAAGTCGAGGCCCCGAGCCTCTCGCCGCCTACGGTACCCGCATCGGGGGGCGAAGTCCCCGCTCATCCCCCTTCTCCTGAATCGTTGCCGGAACCCCTGGCCGCATTCCCCACCGCTCAGGACGTGGTCTATCCGTCTCCCTCGCCACGTGGTATCCGACCGACGGGATGGGTCTTGGCCGGGGCCGGATGGCCGACGTGGGCCGACGCTTGGGCCGCCGCCCAGCCGGCCGGTCCCTTTTTCCGACGCCAGCGCCCGCGGATTCGGGAGGTTTCCCCAGAAGACCCCGGATGGTATAATCTGGCCGTCTACTGGAGCCATCTCTCGCCGAAGGGCGAGGGCGACGAGGCGTAGGGTCTCAGGTCCCAGCTCAAGGGATTCCAGGCCATCGAAATCCCTGGCCAGAAACGATGGGCCACGGAAGGCTGAACGTGCCGAAGCGGACCGGACGTCGTCCGAAGGCGGCGGAACTGCTTCGCCGGGACCCCGTACTGCGGGAGATCGTGGCCGCCCTCCGTCGCTACGGGGCAGAGCTCATCGTGCTGTTCGGCTCTCGAGCTCGCGAGGAGGCCGGCCGTTGGAGCGACTACGACGTGGTCGTCGTCCGGCGGACGGAGCGGCGGTTTCTGGACCGCCTTCGGGAGGTCGACCGCACCCTCGCCGCCGTCCGCGAACCGGTCGACGTCTTCGTTTACACGCCGGAGGAGTTTCGGGACATGCAGGAACGGGCCCTGGGGGTCATTCTGCGAAGCGAGGGCGTCGTCTTGTATCGGCGGAGACGTCGATCGTGAAGGCGCGGGAAGAAGCCATTCGGTGGCTCCGACAAGCCGAAAGCGACCTGGACACGGCGGCGTATCTCCGGCGGGGTCGACGGCATTACGCCGCATGTTTCTATGCTCAGCAGGCCGGGGAAAAGGCTTTGAATGCGTTTTTGTTCGCCCATGAGGTTCTGCCGCCTCCCCTGCATTCGATGGCACGGCTCCTGGACTTATGCGCTTCTCTTTGGAAGCCGATAGGGAAGCTGGAGGAGGCGGTCCGGCGGCTGGACCGGTTTTATACGGCCAGTCGTTACCCGAACAATTTGCCGTCGCCGGAGTATCCAGCAGTGCACTTCACGAAAACCGACTCGGCGGAGGCCCTTCGGTGGGCGGAGGCCGTCGTCGGGACGGTGCGGAGTTACTTGGAAGGCCGAGGCTTTCTCGAGCCCACTGGCGGACCGCCGGGTCGATGAAGGCCCGGAAGGCTAAGCCGTTGGACGAAGGCCAGGAGCGCAAGAGCCCGGTGGATTTCGACCCCATCGCCCACCGGGTCTTCGAAAATCCTTCCTCCAGTGCCTGAGGAACCCCAGATGGAAGGCATGATTCAGGGAGTGTCGTATGAGGACTTCATCATGCTCATCGAATCTCACCGGCGGCTCCCGACCGCGGGCCTCCTGCCGCCGGAAGAGGGTCTGCGGGACGTGCGGGTCCATGCCCGGCTCGGGGCCCGCGCCGCTCCGGCCGGCGAGGAGACGTATCCCATCGAGTGCTATATCGTGACCGAATACGAGCCCCTCATCGATCAGTCCAAGACCTTCGTGATCTTCCGCACGGACGCCGACAATTACGAGGGCCTCGTTCGAGAAAGTCGCCGACTCCAACTCTGGCTCCGGGCCCAGGGCTGGCCGACCTTGTTCCGCATCGACCCCCGGTACGGCCTCGTCTACGGAAGCCATCGGGAACCCGTCGTCCCTACGGCGGCGCCCGATTTTCCCTATATCCTGACCGTCCAAGTCGTGACCGACGACCCGGGCCACCCGGAACTGGCCCTCCAGGGCTACGTCGAATCGGCCTTCCGGGCCCGATTCGCCGAGCTCTTTGAAAAGTACAACCGGACGAAGCCCCAGACCTTCCGCCTCCTGGGGCTCGACCTGGGCCGCCTCTTCCGGCGGGGCCCCGAGCCGAAGGCCCGACCCGTCATTCCCCTGTCCTACGACCTGATCGACCGCCTTCTCCGCAATCTGGTCGAGCGCCACCGCTGGCTCGACCTGGACCTCTCCCTGATTTACACCGACGTCACCGAGGCAGACTTCCGATCCGTACCGGTACCCCCGGAGGCCATCGTCCTCTCGTCGGACCGGCCCCTCCGGTTCTTTCACTCCATCGAGGAACTCACGCGGCGACCGGTGGCGTAGTCAGGTATCGGGTGCCATGGGTTCGGTACCGAATGCCCTGGGAGGAGTAGACGGAATATGGAGACCCTCAAGGACCGGACGCTCTGTACTGAACGCCGGATGCCGGATGCCGATAGCCGAAGAGCGGGCAACGGCGCATTCCTGGCTGTCGTCCTGCTTGTCCTGATCCTGGCCTGCTGGCTGGATCGGGCCGTCGGGCCGACCCGTCCATCCGTACCCGGCCCTCGGATGTGGGGCCTCGACCCTATACACCGAGCACCCGATCCGATTTCCATCGGACGGACGCCAAATGCCGAGGACCAAGGACCGACCCCCGATCTCCATTCCGTCATCGTCGACCGCTTGATCCGCCAGCCGGCACCGGCCGGGTGTGCACCGAGCCCGTTTTATGAGTTGGTCGAGCCCTATGCCCGTCTTCACGGCCTCGACGGGCGTCTGGTGGCGGCCCTCATAGAAGCCGAGTCGGGCTTTGACCCGGGAGCCCTCTCGGAGAAGGGGGCCGTCGGTTTGATGCAACTTCTGCCCTCGACGGCCGCCGACCTGGGGGTCACGGACCCGTGGGACCCCGTCCAGAATGTGGCGGCCGGCATCCGTTACCTCAAGGTCCTGCTGGACCGATACGGCGGGAACGTGAGGAAAGCCCTGGCGGCTTACAACACGGGCCTGGATCGGGTCGACCGGTCGGAGGCCGGGGCTTGGCCGGCCGAGACGCGCCAGTTTGTCCAACGGGTCCTGCGGGCCTACGACCGCTTCCACAAGGTCTGTCCATCGACAGTAGGGCAATAGGGCAGTACGGAGGGGGTGACGGTATCCGGTGCCAGGTACCGGGTTCCAGGTGTCGGGTACCGGTTACCTGGCACCGTGTACCGGATTCGCGCTGAGGGCCAGACACCGAACCCCGAGGACCGAGTCCGGCCACCGGAAAACCCGCACACGGGGTGCATCCTGTATCCTGCATCCATGTCACTCCCTCACTCCGTCACTTTTATTGACCTTCATGATGGAGAGTGAGTAGTGTCTTGCCCGCTGTACTCAACGGAGCAATACGGCAGTAGGGCAAGTTACTCGTCACTTGTCACCCCGTCCCTCCCCGTTCAAGAATTTGAACGGGGGTCCCAGACGTCCAAATTTTTGAACGGTCGGGGTCCCGATGGATTTATTTTCATTCTTCCGATTTCGGATAAATTGGCCAATAATATCATAAATCATTCTTGTTTTTTGTTTTAAACCATACCCTCTGTACGGCACGGAGTTTGATATACCCACCTATAAAGGGGGAGGCCTTTCCAGGGGTAGGGTTCAAGATACAGGATAGAAAAATGGAGGATACCGTCCCGGGCGCATTTTTCGGAACACAAAGCGGGAATCCTGCTGGTATGCCGGCCTCCCTTCCGGTATCGGAATTCGGTACGGGTGCCAGGTCTCAGGTGTCGGGTACCTGGCACCCGGGACCCAGTACCGAATCGATGCCGAGGGCCGGATACCGAGCACCGAGGACCGATCGCGGGAGCTGATTACCGGAAAGCCCGCACACGGGGTTTGCATCTTGCATCTTGTATGTTGCATCCTGCATCTCACATTGTGCATCCATCCCCAGCCTTAAAGGAGGGCATCGATGCGAAGGTGGATGGCAGTAGTCGGTGTGCTGTGGGTGGCCTTCGGGGCCGGCCTCGTATGGAGCCAGGCCCGGACGGGGGCCATCTACGGGACGGTCACCGACCCGGACGGGAATCCCCTGCCGGGGGTGACGGTGGAGTTGACGTCCTCAGTGGCGGCTCGGATGACGGCGGTGACAGACGTGGACGGGAGCTATCGGTTTCCGAGCCTGCCGCCGGGGACGGACTACGTGTTGCGGTTTACGCTCCAGGGGTTTCAGCCGGTCGTGCGGGAAGGTGTCAGCGTGCTGGTAGGGGTGAACACGAGGGTGGACGTGACGCTTCGGCCGGGTGCGGTGGAGGAGGTCGTCGTTCGGGGGGCGGTGCCGGTGGTGGACGTGAAGTCGACGAAGGTGGCGACGAACCTGTCGCGGGACGTCTTGCAGGAACTTCCGACGGCCCGAGACCCCTGGGTCATGTTGGAGTTGGCCCCGGGCATCATGGTCGACCGACAGAACGTCGGCGGCTCTGAGTCCGGTCAGCAGTCGCTCTACTTCGCCCGGGGGTCGGGCTTTGGCGACAACCAGTGGAACCTGGACGGTGTCAACATTACGGACCCGGCGGCCATCGGGGCCTCGCCGACCTACTACGACTTTGACGCCTTTGAGGAAATGCAGATCACGGCAGGTTCGAACGACGTCGAAGCCCTGACGGGTGGCGTCATCCTGAACTTCGTGACCCGTCGAGCTGGCAACCGATTCGTCGGCGGTGGCCGCTTCTACTGGACGACCCATGAGCTGGGCTCGGAGAATACGAAGTGCATCGAAGAGTCTGGCGGTCAGTGTGTCCGCTATGCGACGAAGAGCGGGGACGAGCTTTTCATCGCCCGGAGCCGCGGCAACAAGACGTGGGACGTCAAGGACTTCGGCGTGAACGTCGGGGGGCCCATCGTCAAGGACCGACTGTGGTTCTGGGGTTCCTACGGTGGAAGCCGCATTGACCTGCTGGTCCCGACGAATCCCATCAGCCCCGTGCCCGACTTTTTGAAAGACATCTATGACCCGGAACGGGTCGCGGCCCATGACAAGACCCAGTTGAACAACGTGGCGGCCAAACTCAATGCCCAGTTCGGTCGGCATTCCCTGGAGGGCTTCTTCTTCTGGGGCGACAAGACCAAGCAGGGCCGGGGCCTCGGTCCGACGCGGCCGCCGGAGACGACCTGGGACCAATCGGGTCCGTCGCCCATCATCAAGCTTCAGGACGAGTTCTTCGCTTCGGACAACCTGTTCCTGTCCCTGAAGGGGGCCTTCATCGGCCTGGGCTTTAAGCTGGAGCCCAAGGGCGGGCGCCAGACTTTCGCTTGGCAGGATGCGGCCCGTGTCTGGCATGGAACGTACGTGTACTACCAGACGGACCGACCGACGTGGCAGTTCACGGGACAGGCCATCTACTACCGGTCCGAGTTCCTGGGCGGCAGTCACGAAATCAAGATCGGCGCCGAGTTCCGGCGGGCGGACGTGACCTCGGAGTCGGGCTTCGGGACAGGCGAAGTCTACTTGCATCGGCCGACCCCGGCGAACCCCAACCGGTACCTTGCCATCTTCAGCATGGCTTCCTTCAGCGATTACTGGAAGGACCGGATTTCGGGTTACCTCCAGGACACCTATTCGGTCGGTCGGCTCGTCCTGAACCTGGGCGTTCGGGTCGACGCCCAGCGGCAGGGCTTCAACGACACGGTCCGACCCGTGACCCATCCGAGGCTCCGGGCTGACCTGGGGGCGGATGAAGTCCGCATCACGGGTGGTCAGCGGCTCTTCACCTGGACGACGGTCTCGCCCCGGATCGGCGCGACCCTGGACCTGATGGGTACGGGCAAGACGCTGTTGAAGGGGAGCTTTGCCATCTATCCCAGCGAGCAGGAAGCCGACGCGGGCTATTACATGAGCAATACGGCTCGGGAGGCCCTGTACATCTTTACAGACCGGAACGGCAATCACATGCCAGATCCTGATGAGCCCCTCATTGGTCCCCTGGGCTTCTGTAACTTGCTCCTGGCTTTCCCCTGCGACCAGGAGAATCCCCTCAAGAGTCTGTTTGCCGTCGACTCTAAGGTGAAGTCGCCCAAGACGATGGAGTTCACGGTTGGCTTCGAGCACCAGCTCCTGCCGGACTTGGGTATTGGCATCACCGGCTACTACCGGCGGCTCTGGGACTTCACGTGGCCGTATCCCTACTTCCCTGTCCTGGCGGAGGGGGATATTTACGGGTGTTGGGAGCCTATCCCGGGCGCTGTCGTTCCCCCTGACCACATGAAGTTTGGCGATCCTCAGGTTTACACCTGTGAAGGCGTGCCGGCCCAATTCCTGTACACCAATCGACCGGACTACGATAACAACTACATCGGCGTCGAGCTCCGGTTCACAAAGCGGATGAGCCAACGGTGGATGCTAATGGGTTCGGTGACGCTCCAGGACTGGAACCGGAAGTTCAAGAGCCCGAAGGCTAATTACGACCCGACCAACTTCCCGCAGTTGGAGAAATCGGACATGGCCTATCAAACGAGTGGTTCCGGCAAGACGGAGATCTGGCCGAATTCCCACTGGATGGTCAAACTCGGTGGCGTCGTGCAACTCCCGCTGGACATCAACCTGGGTGCGAGCTTCGTCGCCCGGGAGGGCTATCCCATTCCTATCGTGTACCGGTTTAACACGTTGGACTTCGGCGTATGCAACGAATTCGACTGCGGCGACAAGGACGTCCTGACGAACGAATTTGGCAAAGACCGCCTGCCGACGTTCTGGATGCTGAACCTCCGACTCGAGAAGATGTTCAAGCTGGCCGACTACGGGCGGCTTTATATCTCTGTCGATGGCTTCAACATCACGAACAACGATACGATCTTGGGCAAGCGGCGCTTTGTGAACCTGGACGGTTTCGGGAAGGTCACGGAGGTCGTTGCTCCGCGGGTCTTCCGGGTCGGCGTCCGGTATGAGTACTAACGCTTAATGGTCTCCAAACCAGGGGGCGGTTCGACCGTGCCAGTGGCCTGAACCGCCCCCGACCTCTTCCCCTGCACGGCAGTAGGGCAATAGGGCAGTAAGGCGATACGGCAGGAGGGTAGTACTCGACTACAGGGGTTTCTATCCAAGCCCCGCTTGCACGAGGAGAGTTGCCTGTGGGGGTGATGCATACCCCACGGGGGTCAGGTACCGGGTACCTGGGACTGATGCCTAATTCTCACAAATCCTTGGACACACGGGCCGAGATACTACCCCCAACCCCAAGACCGGGCGACGATCCATACGGCTTCCCCGATACGGGCCGGGTTATCGACGACCGCCACACCTGCCGCCCGCAGGGCGTGGACCTTGGCTTCGGCTGTTCCCCGCCCCCCCAGGATGATGGCCCCGGCATGGCCCATCCGCCGGCCCGGCGGGGCCGTCTGACCGGCGACGAAGGCGACGACCGGCTTGGGAAAGGCCGTCTCGCGAATGTAGGCTGCCGCCTCCTCCTCGGCCGTTCCCCCGATTTCCCCGATGAGGACGACTATCCGAGTTTCGGGGTCGTCCCGAAAGAGCTGCAAGATGTCGACAAAGGATGAGCCGATGATGGGATCTCCCCCGATGCCGACACACGTGCTCTGTCCCAGACCCCGCTGGGTAATCTGGAAAACGGCCTCGTAGGTCAGCGTCCCGCTCCGGGATACGACCCCGACGAAGCCGGGCCGATGGATATGTCCCGGCATGATCCCGACCTTAGCCCGGCCGGGGGAGATGACACCCGGACAGTTCGGCCCGATCAGACGGGCACCCCGTCGGCGGACGAACTCGACGACCCGGAGCATGTCCAGGGGTGGGATCCCCTCCGTGATGCACACGATGACCGAGACGCCAGCGTCGGCCGCTTCCAGGATGGCGTCGGCCGCATAGGGTGCCGGGACGAAAATCAGGGAGGTGTTGGCTCCCTCCTTACGGACGGCCTCCTCGACGGTGTCGAAGACGGGCACGCCGTCCGTGTTCGGCAGGTCCCGAAGGACCTGGCCACCCTTGCCGGGCGTCACGCCGGCGACGACCTTCGTCCCGTATCGAAGGCACTGCTCTGTGTGAAACCGGCCTTCCTTGCCGGTGATCCCCTGAACGACGACCCTCGTCGTCGCGTCGACCAGGATGCTCATGACCCTCCCCCGCGGGCTAGCTCGACGACTTTTCGGGCCGCTTCCTCCATGTCGTGGGCGACCATAAAGTTCAGGCCCGACTCGGCCAGGATCCGGCGGCCCTCTTCGACGTTCGTGCCCTCCAACCGGATGACCATCGGGACCCGAACGCTGACCTCACGAGCCGCCGTTACGATCCCGGTCGCCAGGCGGTCACACCGTAGGATGCCTCCAAAGATGTTGATCAGGACCGCCTTCACCCGGGGGTCTGCCATGAGGATTCGGAAGGCCTGAGCGACCTGCTCCGGACTCGCCCCGCCGCCGACGTCCAGAAAATTCGCCGGCCGACCGCCGGCCCACTGGATGATGTCCATCGTCGCCATCGCCAGGCCGGCCCCGTTGACCATACAGCCGATGTTCCCGTCCAAGCGGATGTAGCTCAGGCGGGCGCGGGCCGCCTCGACTTCGAGGGGATCCTCCTCTTCGACGTCCCGGAGGGCCGCCAGGTCGGGATGGCGGTACAGGGCGTTGTCGTCCAGGACGACTTTGGCGTCCAGGAGGAGCAGGCGGTCGTCGGTGAGGGCGACGAGGGGGTTGACCTCGACGAGCATGGCGTCATATCGCCAGAAGGCCTCGACGAGGCCCTGGACGATGCGGCCGAACTCGGCCAGGCGGGTCCCCTGGAGGCCCATGCGGAGACCGAGGCGTCGGGCCTGGTAGGGGTGGATCCGGTCGAGGTCCCAGAGGACTTCCCGAAAGATGGCCTCTGGCCGACGGGCGGCGACCTCCTCAATGTCCACGCCTCCGGCGGGGCTGGCCAGGACGATGGGCTTCTGGAGACTTCGGTCGACGAGGACGGCCACATAGTATTCGGCGACGATCGAGACGGCCTCTTCGACGAGGACCCGGCGGACGAGCTTGCCCTCGGGTCCGGTCTGGGGGGTGATCAGGGGGCGGCCCAAGAGGGCACGGGCGACGGCCTCGACGGCCTCGGGGGTGTCGGCCCGGCGGATGCCGCCGGCCTTGCCGCGGCCGCCGGCGTGGATTTGGGCCTTGACGACGAAGGCGGGGACACCTTCGGCGGCGAGGCGTTCGGCGGCCATCCGGGCCGCCTCAGGGGAATCGGCGACTTCGCCCCGGGGGATAGGGAGGCCGAGGCGTCCCAGGAGCATTTTAGACTGATACTCATGGATATTCATGATTATCAGCACCGGACTGAAATAGGGCCTGAGTCAGGTACCGGGTACCAGGTGTCGGATACCGAGCACCGAGGACCGAGCCTGGGAGACGTGGCGCCCGTCTTATGATACACCGACCCGCCGTCCGGCGAAACTCTGGCCTCAGCCCATGTGGGGGCCGACCCACTGACCGACCAGGACCCCGACCAGCAAACCGGCCAGGATCGTCAGGCTATACCACCGTCGGGGAGCGTGGAGGACGATGGGGACGAACTCGACGGTGACGACGTATAGCAGAGTCCCGCTGGAAAAGCCCAGGCCGACGGAAGCCCACGGCCGGAGGGCATCCATCAACCCGGCCCCCAGGACGGTCATGCCGCCCATCCCGAGGGCTCCCCACAGGGCCCGCCGGAAGGGCGCACCGGCGGCGGTCATGACGGCCGCCAGGGTCAGGCCGTCTGGGAACTTATGGACCAAGATGGCCAGGAAGGCGACCGTCTCCAGGTCCGTCTGGGTTCCGACGGCACTTCCCAGGAGGGCTCCGTCCATCAGGGAGTGGACGAGCAAGCCGGCCAGGACCGTCGTTCCCCAGTGGGTGCGGCGGATCAGGTCATGGAGGTGCTGTCCGTCGGAAACCCAGAGCTCGTGCTCCTCCACGTGGTGGGTGTGAAGGAGCGAGGGGTCCAACCACCGTTGAAGGAAGAAGGTCAGGAAGAAGCCGGCCAGGAGGTAGTGGAATCCAGTCTCGCCGGCCTCGTCCAGGAGGGTCGGCATGATTTCCAAGACCGTCAGGGCCATTAGAAATCCAGCGCTTAGACCCAGCAGGGAATAGCGAACGTCGTGGGAGACGCTTCGTACCCGCACAAAGACGAGGGCCCCGAGGACGTTACCCAGGGCCGCTATCAGGGCCAGTATCCAAAGGGCCGCTGGCGGCATGAGCGGTTTCCTCGACCGGGCCGGGCGGCTCGGGACACGTGTCCACCGGTTTTTTCCTGCCGGCCGGGCACGACGGGTGGTTCGGTCAGCGGATGGATAAAGGTCAGAGGCCGGTGCCTCTTCTCGAACCGGGCCACGGCCGACCGACCCGAGACGATGGCTCGTCACCCGAGCACTCGAATCCGAGCGGCCGCCGCGTGGGCCGGCAGGCCCTCGGCCTCGGCCAGTTGCTCGACGACCTTGGCGGCCGCACCGACGCCCACCCAATGGATGCGGATCCGGGAAAACCACCGTCCGAAGTCGTAGACTCCCAGTGGGGAAGCGAAACGGGCCGTCCCAGCCGTCGGCAGGACGTGGTTCGCGCCGGCCCAGTAGTCCCCGAAGACGACCGACGACAGAGGACCGATGAAGATGGCCCCCGCGTGATGGATCTGGCGGGCGACTTCCTCTGCCCCCTCGGTCATGACCTGCACGTGTTCTGGAGCGATCCGGTTGGCCCATTCGACCATCGCGTCTCGGTCGTCGAAGACGACGATGCCGCCGTGGGCGAGGGCGGCCTCGATCGTCGGCCGGGTCGCCAGGGACTCGACCTGGCGGGCGACCTCGGCGGCGATGGCTTCGGCGTGGCTCATCGACGTCGTAAAGCAGAGGACCCAGGCGTGCTCGTCGTGTTCGGCTTGAGAGAGGAGGTCGGCGGCGACCCACTCAGGCTGAGCGGTCCGGTCACAAAGGACGAGAAGTTCCGTCGGTCCGGCGATGGCGTCGATGGCGACCTGTCCATACACGAGACGCTTAGCGATGGCGACGTAAACATTGCCCGGCCCGACGACCTTGTCGACCCGGGGGATCGTGGCCGTCCCGTAAGCCATGGCGGCGATGGCGACGGCCCCGCCGACCAGGTAGACTTCCTCGACGCCGGCCAGCCGAAGGGCCGCCGCCAGGACGGGTCGTTCAAAAAACTGCCGGGGAGGCGTGCACACGACGATCCGGGGGACCCGGGCGACCTGAGCCGGGAGGACCGTCATGAGGACCGTCGAGGGGTAGGCGGCCCGTCCGCCGGGGACGTACACGCCGACGACGTCCAAGGGTCGAAACCAGAGGCTGACCCAGGCCCGTCCGTCGTCCCAGTCCCAGGAAGACAGCTGATGAATTTCGTGGAACCGTCGGATGCGGTCTGCTGCCTGTTGAAGGGCCGTCTTGACGTCCGGGGGAGTCTGTTCGGCCAGGCGTTGGAGTTCGGCCGGGGGTACCCGCAAGTCCTCCGGGGAAAGGTCGACGCCGTCCAATTCCCGGACGTAGCGGAGGACGGCGGCGTCGCCCTCCTGCCGGACGTCTTCGATGATTCGGGCGACCCGGTCGGTCAACTCTGCCGGGAGTGAGACTTGGCGGCGTTCGACCGCCTCCAAGAAGGCAAGGCTTTCCGGGGACGGGAACTTCCAAATCGGGAGCATGGTATCTTATCGCTCTGTTAAGATATGGATGCAGACCCGGTGTGCGCGTTTTCCGGTGGCCGGGCTCGGTCTTCGGCCCTCGGCGTCGACCCGGTCCCGGGTACCAGGCGGAATGCCCGCCTCATGCTTCGAAAAACCCGCACACGGGGTATGCAGGATAGAGATGGTTCGGATTCCGACTATGCGGAATGATTACCGGCGGACCCGCTTGGCTTTCTTCTCCAAGCGTTTCTGACGTTCCGAAATACGGACCTCTTCGGAGCCGATAAAGCAGATAATGGCGAGCTCGGCCCCGTCCCCGACGCGGAACTTGCCGGTCTTGACGATCCGGGTATACCCACCGGCTCGGTCGGCGAATCGGGGCAGGATATCCCGCACGAGGCGTTTCATGGCCGCCTTGTGATAGAGGAATCGCCAAATCCGTCGGTAGACGGCCGTCTTCCGGGCTTCGTCGACGCCCTGCAGGGTCGAGCGGGCCGCCGTGATCAGGCGCTCGACGTAACGGGCCAGTTCCTTCGCCTTCGGGAGGGTCGTCTGAATCTTCTCATGGAGAAGCAAGGAAATGGCCAGATTTCGCAAAATGGCCCGGTGGTGTTCGCTATCCGTCCCAAAACGGCGAACGACCCGACGATGTCGCATGAGACCTGCTCCTGGGGTGGGTCCGGCGGGGCCGAAGCGGTCGGATTCACGGGGACCGCAGGGAGAGGCCGTACCTCTGCAAGGCCTGCTCGATTTCCTCGACGGACTTCGGACCCACGTTGGGAAGGTCCTGCAGTTCCGCGGCCGACATCTGGACAAGCTCGGCCACGCGCCGGATGCGGTTGTTATACAGAGTCCGGACGATCTTGTTGGACAGCCCCAAATCGGCGATGTCCCGTTGAAGGATTTCCGTCTCCGCCTTGGACCGAGTCACCTCCTCGACGGTCGGCTCACCCTCCGGAACGGCCGACGGGACGACTTCGGGTTCACTGACGTTCAGGAACAGCTGAGCATGGCGGACCCAGATTTCCGTCGCCTGCCGCAGGGCTTCGACGGGCGTGACGGTCCCATTCGTCCATATCTCCAGGATCAGGCGGTCGTAGTCCGTACGTTGACCCACGCGGGTCGGTTCTACCCGGAAGTTGACCTTCCGAACGGGGGAGTGGATCGAGGAGACGGGGATAAAGCCCCGGGGCAGGCCGGGCGTCTGATTCCGCTCGGCTGGTACAAACCCGCGGCCCTTCTTGACGATCATCTCCAGCTCGATGTAGCCGTCTCCGCCGATGGTGCAGATGTAATGGTCCGGTTCGAGAATTTCGACTTCAGCGTCATGCTCGATGTCTCGGGCATAGACGGGGCCCTTGCGGTCGACCCGCAGGTAGAGCCGCTTGGGCTTGTCCGTCAGGAGGCGGATGACTAAGTGCCGAAGGTTCAGGAGGATCTCGTAGACGTCCTCGACGACGCCGGGGATAGAGGCGTACTCGTGGAGGTTTTCGTTGACCCGAACGGCCACGACGGCAGCTCCCTCGATAGAAGCCAGTAGGATGCGGCGGAGGGCATTGCCGATCGTGATCCCGTAGCCCCGCTCAAAGGGAGCGGCCGTAAAGCGGCCAAAGTACCGGCTGTAGGTATGAGGCTCGACTTCCACGGCTTCCGGCATTCGAAATTCTTCCACCGGAATCATATCCATCCTCCGCTCGCATTCGAAACCCCCATCCCCTCCACCGCCCGTGAGAGCATGAAGGTACAACGGACTACGGCCCCGGCATGGAGGGATGAAGGACGAGGGAGATTCGTCCCGTCTGAAGGCCGATCCCCGCATCCGGTGCCCGATATCTGATACCTGGAACCCGGTACCGGGTACCTGTCTTCGAAAAACCCATACATGAGGTTGGCATCCTGTATCTCTTAGGGCGCTTCCCCGGGGCCCCACACCCGGCCCATTGCCCTATTGCCGTATGGCCTGACTGCCTTACTATTTAGAATACAGCTCGACGATCATGTGTTCCTGGACGGTAAAGTCGACGTCTTCCCGACGAGGCTCGGCAATGACACGGACCCGGCCCTCTTCCCGGTGGACCGACAGCCAAGCCGGTACGGGCCGGTGAGAAGACGCGAACTCGATGGCTTGCTGGACGGTCGGGTTCTGACGGGCCGCCTCGGTCAGCTGAATTTCCTGCCCGACGGAAACCTCATAGGACGGGATGTCGACCTTGCGGCCGTCGACGAGGACGTGGCCGTGGCGGACGAGCTGACGGGCGTGGGCCCGGGAGTGAGCCAAACCGGCCCGATAGACGACATTGTCCAGACGTTTCTCCAGGAGGCGCAGGAGGTTCTCGCCCGTCGGTCCCCGGAGACGGAGGGCCCGCTCAAAGTAGAGCCTAAATTGACGCTCCAGGACGCCGTAGATCCGCTTGACCTTCTGCTTCTCCCGGAGTTGCATCCCGTAGGGGGTCAGGCGTGCATGCCGGGTCCGGCCGTGCATCCCGGGTGGATAGTTCTTCCGCTCCAAGGGGCACTTCGTATAGCACTTGATGCCCTTCAGGAAGAGCTTCATGCCCTCACGGCGACACAGCCGACATCGAGGTCCTGTATAACGTGCCACGAGCGCCTCTCCGATTTCTTCCGATGGGCAAGAATGTTCCCCTCACACCCGCCGGCGCTTGGGAGGCCGACAGCCGTTGTGGGGAATCGGTGTGACGTCTTTGATGGAACGGATCTCCAAGCCTGCCGTCTGTAGGGCCCGGATGGCCGACTCCCGGCCGCTCCCGGGGCCCTTGACCCGCACATGGACGGCCTTTACGCCAAATCGAATTGCCTCCTGGGCCGCCTTCAGAGCGGCCTGCTGGGCGGCGTAAGGCGTTCCCTTCCGGGAGCCCTTGAACCCGATGGTTCCCCCCGAGGCCCAGGTGATCGTATTCCCCTCCAGGTCCGTAAACGTCACGATCGTGTTATTAAAGGTCGACTGGATATGGGCGATAGCCTCGGTGACGTGAATCTTCCTTTTCTTCTTCCGAGGAGCCGCCTTGGCCATACGATGTCCTCCATACCGGGTCCGGGCCTCCCACGCCGCTATCGCGAGCGGGCCCATCCTTACTTCCGGACCTTCTTTTTCTTAATCGCGATCTGTCGACCCCGAGGACCCTTGCGGGTGCGGGCATTGGTCCGCGTCCGCTGACCCCGTACCGGGAGGCCCTTCACGTGACGGATCCCACGGTAACAGCCGATATCGATCAAGCGTCGGATATTCGCCTGAACTTCTTTGCGGAGCTCACCCTCGACTTTGTATTCGGTCTCGATGATGTGGCGAATCCGGTTGATTTCGTCTTCGCTCAAGTCCTTGAGCTTCCGGTAGATGTCCACACCCGCCTTTTGACAGATCCGGAGGGCACTGGACCGGCCGATTCCGTAAATGTAAGTCAGGGCTACAAAGGTCGGCTTCATGGCCGGTAGGTCGACGCCTGCAATCCGGACCATGGGGAACCTCCCTATCCTTGCCGCTGCTTGTGCTTGGGGTTCTCACAGATTACCCGGACTCGACCCTTCCGACGGATGACCCGACACTTGTTACAGATCCGCTTCACCGATGCCCGTACCTTCATGAGCCAGCTCCTTCCCGCGACCTGAACAGGGGAAACGGCGAGACAAAATCCGACCTCTATTATAGGACGCGCCTCCCCATCGGGCAATGGTTCACCCAGGCCTGCCCATTACCGATAGCGGTACACGATACGACCCCGGGTTAAATCGTAAGGCGAAAGCTCTACCCGCACGCGATCGCCGGGTACGATTTGGATGAAGTGCTTCCGCATCCGTCCCGACACATGGGCCAGGACGACCAAGTCCTGGCCCTCGATTTTTACACGGAACATGGCGTTGGGCAGGCTTTCGACGACGACGCCCTCTACCTCGATGGCTTCCTCTTTCAGGGCCATAGAACGTGCTGTCCTCCGTACTACGGGAACGTTCCCAGGCAGTCGGGCCGCTCAGGCCTCGGTCTCGGGCCCCCCGAAAAGCGGGAACACCCAGGTCTCAGAGACCTCATCTCTCCGTCCCTTCGTCCCCGTCGGGATTCGTCAAGACCCAGGGACCCTCCTCGGTAATGGCGACCGTATGCTCAAAGTGGGCGGCCCAACCGCCGTCCCGGGTCACGACCGTCCAGCCGTCCGGGAGGACCTCCGTCTCGGGCGAACCCGTCACGACCATCGGCTCAATGGCGATCACCAGGCCCGGTCGGAGCCGGAGACCCTGATGCGGGAGTCCGTAGTTGGGTACGACGGGGTCCTCATGGAGGTGACGGCCGACGCCGTGGCCGACGTATTCCCGGATGACCCGCAGGCCGTTCTCCCGCTCGACCCACGTCTCGATGGCATGACCGATGGCTCCCAGGCGTTGTCCCGGCCGAGCCTGGGCGATGCCCCGGGCGAGGGCCTCCCGGGTGACGGCGATCAGACGGGCATGGATGGGGTCGACCGACCCGACCGGAAAGGTAGCGGCCGCGTCCCCCACGTAGCCGTCCCACCGGACCCCGACGTCGATACTCACGATGTCCCCTTCCCGAAGTCGCCGCTTCCGGTTGGGAAGCCCGTGGACGATTTCCTCATTGATGGAAACGCAGATATGGCCTGGGAAGGGCGTATCGGCGAAGTCCGGCCGGTATCCCCGGAACACCGTCTCGGCCCCGTGCTCCCGCAGGAAGGCGTCGGCCAACTCGTCGAGCTCATATACGGGAAGACCCGGCTGAATGGCGGCCCCCAGAAGGCGCAGGAGCTGTCCCGTCAATCGACCGGCCTCCCGCATCCGGCGGAGCTCCTCGGGCGTCTTCAGGGTAATCCGCGCCGGCCGCCGACTCAACCAATGTCGGGTCCACTGGACCAGGTTATCCATTCGCCGGTCTTACTCCCAATGAAACGAATGCACATCGGGTATGTATCCTGCATACCCCGTGTGCAGGTCTTTCGAAGCATGAGACGGGTATTCCACCTGGGACCTGGTATCCGGTACCTGCGTCGGTCCGACGCCGAGGACCGAAGACCGACCCCGACCACCGGAAAACGCGCACACCGGGTCTGCATCCATATTTTAACGCCGCCCCCCTCATTCCGCTGGCTGGGTCAGCCACTGCCGGACGTATCCGGCCAGGCATTCAAAAATAGGGTCCTCGGGCCGGTCGGCGTCGAGTCGGACGAGTCGTCCCCGGGTCTCATAGTACCGGATCAGCGGCTCCGTGTGTTCTCGGTAAACCTGAAAGCGTCGCCGGATGACCGCCTCAGTATCGTCGGCCCGTTGGACCAAGAGGGACCCACATACCTCACACCGTCCGTCGGGAGGGATGCGGTCTACGTTGTAAACCCGCTCGCACCGGGGGCATATCCGGCGTCCCACCAGGCGCCGGACCGCCACGGCCTCCGGGAGGTCCAGGAGAACGACCCACAGCCGCTCGGCCTCTCCCCGGCGGGTCAGATAGTCCTCCAACTGCTGAGCCTGGGCGAGATTCCGGGGGTAGCCGTCCAGGACGACGCCCGAGTAAGCTTCGGCGGCCTGGGCCAGGTAATGGGAGACGACTTCCAGGACCGTCGCGTCGTCGACCAGCTGACCGGCTTCGAGGACTGCCCGGACCCGGACCGCCAGGGGATGGTCTTCCCGGGCGACCCGACGGAGGAGGTCCCCCGTAGCGACCCGGAACAGACCGAAGGCCTCGCAAAGCCGGTGGGTCTGGGTGCCCTTGCCGGCTCCCGGAGGCCCCAGGAGGACAAGATACAGGCGCATGACTGCCTCGGCTGGGCAAGCGTTCGGCCGGTGGGCCCGTTCAGAAGTATCGTCGGCCCCGGATCCGGCCCCGTTTGAGGAGACCCTCGTAGTGACGCATCGTCAACTGGGCTTCGATTTGCTGAAGGGTGTCGAGGGCCACGCCGATGACGATCAACAGAGACGTCCCGCCGAAGTAAAAGGGAACGTTCAGGCCATTTTTAATAAAATTTGGTAAAAAGTTGTCAAAAAACACGCCGATGGCGCCCGGCAAGTGGTGCAAGTGGATCCCCGTGATGAGGAGTTCCGGTAGGATGGCAATGACCACCAAATAGACGGCCCCCACCAGGGTCAATCGGGAGAGGACCTGGTCGATGTGCTCGGCCGTAGGCCGGCCCGGCCGAACGCCCGGGATGAAGGCCCCGTACTTCCGAATGTCCTCGGCGACGTTCGCCGGGTTGAAGATGACGGCCGTGTAAAAGTACTGGAAGAATACGATGCCGACGGCATACAGGAACGTGTACAGGGGCTCCCCGAAGCTCAGGGCGTCGATGACGCCCTTGAGGGCCCGGCTTTGGGGGAAGAAGAGGGCCAGCGTCTGGGGAAAGGTCACGATGGAGATGGCGAAGATGATGGGGATCACGCCGCCGGGATTGAGCTTCAGGGGCAGGTGGGTCGCCACGCTACTGTAGACCCGACGACCGACGACCCGCTTGGGATATTGGATCGGAATTCGCCGCTGGGCCTGCTCGAACCAGATGATGAAGGCCACGACGGCGACCATCAGGAGGAGGAGGGGAAACAGGGTGAAGACGGAGATCTGGCCCGCCCGGAGGCCCTCGACGGTCCGGAGGACGGCCCGCGGGAAGTCGACGGCGATGCCGGCAAAGATGATCAGGGAGATGCCGTTCCCGATGCCCTTCTCGGTGATCTGTTCCCCAAGCCACATGACGAAGATCGTCCCGGCCGTCAGGGTGATGAGCGTCAGCGAGCGGAAGCCCCAGCCGGGCTGCTGGACGACGCCGGGGATAGCCTCGACCGAGAGGGCGATCCCGTACGACTGGATCAGGCTCAAGGCGACCGTCAGGTAACGCGTGTACTCGGTGATCTTCCGACGACCCAGCTCGCCCTCTTTCACGAGCTGTTCCAGTCGGGGGACGACGACGGTCAGGAGCTGGAGGACGATCGACGCCGTGATGTACGGCATGATGCCCAGGGCAAAGACCGTCATCCGCTCGAAGGCCCCGCCGGTGAACAGGTCGATGATGCCGAAGATCGTGCCCCGCTGGGTCCGAAAGAACTCTTCCAGGGCTTTCGGGTCGATGCCGGGGATGGGGACGACGGCGCCCAGCCGGTAGATGGCCAGGAATCCCAGCGTGAACAGGACACGCCGTCGCAGGTCCGGGACCCGAAAGACGTTGGCCAGGCGTTCCAGTTGCTCGATCATAGAGACCATACCTCCGCCCGGCCGCCGGCCCGTTGGATCTTCTCGATGGCCGACCGGCTGAACCGATGAGCCTGGACGACCAAGGGCTTGGTCAGCTCCCCCCGTCCCAGGACCTTGACGCCGTCATCCAAAGTCCGGATGAGGCCCTTTTCCAAGAGGGCCATGGGCGTGACGGTCGCGCCGGCCTCGAAGTGCCGGTCGAGTTGGTCCAGATTGACGATGGCCCAGACGCGTCGGAAGGGGTTCCGGAATCCCCGCTTGGGCAGGCGTCGATGGAGGGGCATCTGGCCGCCCTCGAAGCCCACGTACATGGAGTAGCCGGACCGCTGGCCCTGGCCCTTATGGCCTCGGGTGGCCGTCTTGCCCATGCCCGAGCCGGGTCCCCGGCCGACTCGCTTAGGGGCCGTCTTGGCGCCGGGAGCCGGTCGCAGATGGTGGACACCGATCATGATGTCGCCTCCTCTTGCCGGGGCGCCGAGTCCGCCGGCGGCGGGGCGGGCTCGACCCGGACCAGGTGGGGAATCTTCCGGACCATGCCCAGGATGGTCGGCGTCATCGGAAGGACCCGCTCATAGCCGGGCCGTCCGAGCCCCAGGCTCTTAAGGATCCGGCGGTGCTTCTCAGGTCGTCCAACGCCGCTTCGTACCTGAACGACTCGGATCCATTTCTCCTCGGCCATGGTCACCCTCCTCCACGTCCGGTCAGGACTCCGACGCCGTCCGGACGCGGTAAATATGGGAGACCTCCTTGCCCCGGAGACGGGCGATCTGTTCCGGCGAACGGAGTTGCTGTAAGGCGTTGAAGGTCGCCCGGACGACGGCAAAGGGATTGTTCGACCGCAGGCTCTTGGTCAGGACGTCCCGGATGCCGGCCAGTTCCATCACGGCCCGCACGGGTCCGCCAGCGATGACGCCCGTTCCCCGCGAGGCCGGCCGGAGGAGGACGAGGCCGGCGTCGTGGCGGCCGATGACCTCGTGGGGGATCGTCGTATCGACGAGGGGGACCTCGATGAGATTCTTTCGGGCCCGCTTGATGGCTTTCTGGATGGCCATCGGGACCTCTCGGGCCTTCCCCTTGCCGTACCCGACGTGGCCATTTTCGTCTCCGATGACGACCAGGGCCATAAAGCGCAGACGCTTGCCGCCGGCCACGACCTTCATGACCCGGTTGACGAAGATGACCCGATCCTTCAATTCCCCGATGGGACGGGTGAACTTCTGCATACCCACCCTCACGTTGGGTTCCGCCGATGGGTTAAATTTGGACACCCTTGGCCCGCAGGCCCTCGCAGACGGCCCGGACCTGGCCGTGGAACCGAAAGCCGCCCCGGTCGAAGACGGCCTGCCGGATTCCTCGGGCCATCAGGCGCTCGGCCAGGAGCTCGCCGACCCGCCGAGCCAGCTCGACGGTGGCATTGCGGCGGCCTTCTGCCCTGAAGATTTTCTCCAGGGTCGAGGCGGCCGCCAGCGTGTGACCCCGCTCGTCGTCGATGGCCTGGGCGTAGATGTGGCGCAGGCTCCGGAAGACGGCAATGCGGGGCCGTTCGGCCGTGCCCTGGACCTTTTTCCGGATCCTCCGGTGGCGTCGCCATCGACGCTCCTGGCGTGTACGATACCGAGGCATAAGAGCTCTCCTGCGCCGGTGGATTACTTCTTGGCCGCCGACTTGCCCGGCTTCAGACGCCACGGCTCGTCTACATACTTAATCCCCTTCGCCTTATAGGTCATCGGGGGCCGGATGCCCCGGATGGTCGCCGCGTACTGGCCCAGCATGTACTTATCGGGTCCCCGGAGGGTAAACCGGTTTTTGTTCTTGGGGTCAAACTCGACCTCGATCCCCGGCGGGATCGGGACCTCGACGGGGTGGGAATACCCCACGTAAAACAGGAGGGCCGAGCCCTTCTTCTCGACCCGATAACCCGTACCGACGACCTCCATCCCGATGCTGAACCCTTCCGTCACGCCCCGGACGGCGTTGGCGGCCAGGGCCCGATACAGGCCGTGGAGGGCCTTTTGGGTCTTGGAATCGTCCTTCCGGAGGACGACCAGGCGACCGTCCTCGAGGCGGAACTGAATCCCGTGTCCGTAAGGAACCTCGACCCGTCCCTTCGGTCCCTGGACGACGACCCGCGTCGGTTCGACCTGGACCTGGACGTTGGGCGGGATCGGAATGGGCTGACGACCGATCCGCGACATTCGGAACTCCTCCTTACCTCGGGGTGTCGGCTAAAAGACCGTCATGAGGAGCTCGCCGCCCAAATTCCGGCGGTAGGCCTCGCGGCCCGTCAGGATGCCCTTGGACGTCGACAGGATGGCGATCCCCAGGCCTCGACGGACGAGGGGAATTTGGTTCCGCCGCACGTAGACCCGCCGGCCCGGCGTACTGACCGCCCGAATCTCATGGATGGCGTACTCACCTTCCGGTGAGCGGCGCAGGTAAATCTTTAAGATTCCCTGCTTGCCGTCCTCGATGAACTTGAAGTCCTCGATGTAGCCCTCCTCCCGCAGGACGCGGGCGATGGCCAATTTCAGCCGGGAAGCCGGGACCTCGACGACTTCCTTCCGGGCCATCACGGCGTTCCGAATCCGGGTGCACAGGTCACTGATCGGGTCATGCATACCCATGGCGGCAGCCTCCCTACCAACTGGCCTTCCGGACGCCCGGGAGGAGTCCCATGAGGGCGTGTTCTCGGAAGCAGAGGCGGCACATCCCAAACTTCCGCAAGAACGCCCGGGGACGTCCACACAGCCAACAGCGATTTCGCTGGCGGACGCGGAACTTCGGTTTCTTCCGCGCCTTTGCGATCAAACACTTTCGAGTCATCGCTCACGACTCCCGGAAGGGGAAGCCCAGGGCCCGCAGAAGTTCGTAAGCCTCTGCGTCCGTCCGGGCTGTCGTCACGATCGTGATGTTCATCCCCCGAATCTTTGAGATTTTCGCATAATCGACCTCCGGGAAGACGAGTTGTTCCCGGATGCCTAATGTGTAGTTGCCCCGCCCGTCGAATCCGTGGGGGGAGATCCCCCGGAAATCCCGGACCCGGGGAAGGGCCACGTGGAGGAGGCGGTCCAAGAACTCCCACATCCGCCACCTCCGCAGGGTGACCGAGCAACCGACGACCATGCCCCGGCGAACCTTAAAGCCGGCGATGGACCGTCGGGCCCGGCGCAGGACAGGCCGTTGGCCCGTGATGGCGCTCAGGGTATAAACGGCCTCCTGTTGAAGCTTGTCGTCCCGGGCCGCGTCGCCGATGCCCATGTTGATGGCCACGCACCGAATCCGGGGGACCTGCATGACGTTCGTATAGCCGAATTTCTGCATCAGGTAAGGCACGACTTCTTGCTGGTAGCGCTTCAGGAGCCGGGGAAAGTAGGGCTCCTCCGAAGGCTCAGCCGCCGGTACGGTCTCTACCGCCGGTGCCTCCGGCGGGGTGGGAGACTTCCAGCGGGTCGCTCTCGGAGCCGCCTGCTTTTCCGTCTTACGGGTCGCCATCGGACCTCCCTCGGTCATGGAACGTCAGACCGCCGGATTCCGCCCCTCACTTCGTCCACCCTCGGTCCAGGATGCCCGCGCACCGCTTGCAGACTCGGACCTTCGTGCCGTCCTCCAAGAAGCGGTGTCCGACCCGAGTCGGACGGTCGCATTCGGGACAGACGACCATCAGGTTGGAGACATGGATTGGAGCCTCTATCGGGACGATGCCGCCCGGCAGGCCGCGGGCCCGGTCCGGTCGCTGATGTTTCTTGACGATACGGACACCCTCGACGATGGCCCGCTGTTCCTTGGGAAAGACACGCAAGACTCGACCGATCCGGCCGCGGTCTCCGCCGGCGATCACCTTCACACGGTCACCCTTTTTCACATGGAGGGACGGCATCGGGACGCTCCTCCGGGGTCAAGCGGGATGACGATACAGGATGCACGATGCAGCCTGGCACATCCGCGTGCGCCGGTCTCGAGTCATGGCTGAACGCCGTATTGCCGAACGGTCGTTTTTCACAAGACCTCCGGGGCCAGGGAAATGATCCGTAGGAATTCCCTGTCCCGTAATTCCCGGGCGACGGGTCCGAAGACCCGGGTCCCGATGGGGTTGCCCAGCTTGTCGATGAGAACGGCGGCGTTGTCGTCGAACCGGATGTAGGTCCCGTCGGGTCGTCGGATCTCCTTTCGGGTCCGGACGATGACGGCATGGACGACGTCGCCCTTTTCGACCCGACCGCCGGGCTCGGCCTCCTTCACGGAGGCGGCGATCACGTCCCCGACGGTGGCGTACAGGGCATTCCCCTTCCCGACAGGGTGGATACACATGATCTTCTTGGCGCCCGAGTTATCCGCTACGTTCAGGATGGTGCCCATCTGGATCATGGGAGTTCCTCCGCTTCCGGTTTCCGGATGAGCGCCTCGACCTCATGGCCGGCCGCCCGCCGCAGGATCCGCACGACGCGCCAGCGCTTGTGCCGACTCAGGGGTCGGGTCTCCATGATCTCGACCCAGTCCCCGACCCGACAGGCTTGTTCCTCGTCATGGGCCATATACTTTTTACTTCGGACGATCACCTTCTTGTACAGGGGATGCGGGAAGCGGCGGTCGACCCGGACGACGACGGTCTTCTGCATCTTGTCGCTGACGACAATGCCCTGCAGGACCTTCCGACGTCCCCGGCGGGTCTGGGTCTCTGTCATGACACACCTCGCCGTTTTTCGTTTAGGACAGTCAGCACCCGGGCCAAGTCCCGCCGGGTGCGCCGGATTTCCATCCGGTCGTCCAGCTGACCGAGTTTGTGCTTCAACCGCAGGCGAAAGAGCCGGTCCCGCAAGTCCCGCGCCATCCGCTCGAGTTCCTCGACGGAGTGCTGTCGCAATTCCTGAGCCTTCATAGCTCCCGGACTCCGATGACGCCCCGTCGGACGAAGCCGACCCGCACGGGGAGTTTGGCCCCGGCGAGTCGGAAGGCCTCCATGGCGACGTCCTCGGGGACGCCCGTCATTTCAAATATAATCCGCCCGGGACGGACGACGGCCACGTAGCCGACCCGGGGTCCCTTCCCCTTGCCCATGCGGGTCTCTAAGGGCTTCTTAGTGATGGCCTTATCGGGGAAGATGCGGATCCAGAGTTTGGCCCCCTTACGGACATGGCGCATGATGGCCACGCGGGCGGCCTCGATCTGACGGGCCGACACCCAGGCCGGTGTCAGGGCCTTCAGGCCGTACTCCCCAAAGGCCAGGCGGTTGCCCCGGTAGGCCTTACCGGTCATCCGCCCCCGCTGGTGTTTCAGGAACTTGACCTTTTTGGGTTGAAGCATGGTCGATATCCCCCGTGTCACCGTTGCGGGCTAGGTTGGGTCCCACCGCTCCCTGTCGGAGACTCCGTAGAGGCCGTCTCCTGAGGCAGGTAGCTCGTCTTGTCGCCCTTGTAGATCCAAACCTTCACGCCGATGGTACCGTACTTCGTTCGGGCGATAGCAAAACCGTAATCGATATCGGCCCGGAGCGTGTTGAGGGGAAGTCGGCCGACCAGATACCACTCGGCTCGGGCGATCTCGGCCCCTGCCAGACGTCCCTTACAGCGGACTCGGACCCCCTTGGCCCCAAACCGGATGGCGGCGTCCACGGCTCGGCGCATGGCCCGTCGGAAGTTGACCCGCCGCTCCAGTTGGAGGGCGATGTTTTCGGCGGCGATCTGGGCGTCCAGCTCCGGGCGCTCGACCTCGACGACGCTGACGCGCACTTCCCGGATACCGTACCGTTCGCTCAGACTCCGGTTCAGCTGTTCGACCTCCCGTCCCCGGTGTCCGATGATAAGACCCGGGCGGGCCGCATGAATGATCACCCGCATGCGTTCCGGATAACGCTCGATCTCGATCCGGGAAATGCTTGCATGGTAATACCGCTGTTTGATCTCCCGCCGGATGGCCAGGTCCTGATGAAGCCACTGGGTGTAAAACCGCTTGCTGTACCATCGGGAGAGCCATGTCCGGTTGTAGCCGAGCCGAAAGCCGTAGGGATGGACTTTCTGACCCAAGGGTCACCTCCGGGAGTTCTCATTTCCGCCGACGGACCTCCGCCGCGGGACGGGCCGCCAGACGAATCGTGATATGACTGTGGTGGACCCGACGAGGGAACACCTTCCGGGTTCCCGCCCGGAAGCGCCGCCACATCCGAGTCGGTCCCATGTCGACGTAACACCGCCACACGAAGAGCTCTTCCGCCGTGTAGCCGCCCTGTTCCCGATTTTCGGCGTTGGCCACGGCCGACTGCAAGACTTTGTAGATGATCCGGGCCGCCTTTTTCGGTGTGAACTGCAGGATGCGGAAGGCTTCGGGCACGCTCTTGCCCCGGATGAGGTCGATGACTAAGCGGGCCTTCCGGGGCGAGATACGTACGTATCGAGCGATGGCTCGACTCACTTCGACGGGCTGAGCCGTTCCCACCGACGCCATACGGACTACTCCCGCCGAGCCTTCTTTTCGGACTTATCGGGGTGGCCCCGAAACGTCCGCGTGGGGGCAAACTCCCCCAGCTTGTGGCCGACCATGTTTTCTGTGATGTAGACCGGTACGAAAGTCCGGCCATTGTGAACGGCAATCGTCAGGCCGACCATCTCCGGGAGGATCGTCGAACGGCGGGACCAAGTCTTGATGACGACCTTCTCCCGGGCTGTCCGGGCCTGCAGGACCTTCTTTAACAAGTGCGTGTCCACGAAGGGTCCCTTTTTACTCGACCGACCCATCGTTCGTCTCCTTCCCGTTCAAGGCATCATCGGCCCCATAAGACTCCCCACATCACGCTGAGGATGACCAGTAAGAGGGCAAACTGGATGCCCCCGATCCAGATGAAGTACCGCACGACCCTTTGTTCCAAGGCTTGCATCTGGGCCGAAAGCCTTCGCTCCAGGGCCTGGACCTGGGCCATCCGTTCCTCTCCCGCAATTCCGTCCCCAAGCGGGACTGCTCCTCGACCCGACCCTCCAGGTATGCGACCCGCTCCTCCCGTGTCGTCGCCATAGAGCCCCTCCACGATCATTTCCGGCGTTTGACGATGAAGGCCTGGGTGCGCTTATTCCGTCGGGTCTTGTACCCCTTCGTCGGCTGGCCCCAGGGCGTCACGGGATGCCGGCCCGGATGGGTCTTGCCCTCGCCACCCCCGTGGGGATGGTCGACGGGGTTCATGCAGGTCCCCCGGACATGGGGTCGGCGCCCCAGCCACCGGGACCGACCGGCCTTCCCGAGGGTAACGTTGAAGTGATCGAGGTTTCCGACCTGGCCGATGGTGGCGTAGCAGTCCAGGTGGATACGCCGGATCTCCCCCGACGGGAGCCGGACCTGAGCGTACTCGCCCTCCTTGGCCATGATGATGGCCATCGAGCCTGCCGACCGGGCGATGGCCCCGCCGTGGCCCGGCCAAAACTCGACGTTGTGGATCGGAATCCCCTCCGGGATAAACCGCAGGGGCAGGGCATTACCGACCCGAATCTCGGCGTCCGGCCCCGTCTGGATGACGTCGCCGACCTTCAGACCGTCTGGGTGGAGAATATAGCGACGTTCGCCGTCGGCATAGCAAACCAGAGCGATGTTGGCCGACCGATTTGGGTCGTACTCGATGGCCTCGACCCGCCCCGGGATACCGACCTTGTCGTAGCGACGAAAGTCGACGACTCGGTACCGTCGTTTATGACCGCCGCCCCGCCACCAAACGGTAATCCGGCCAGCGTTGTTCCGCGCGCTCGAACGCTTCCGGCCAAAGGTCAGGGGCTTGTAGGGCTTGTCCCGCGTGACTTCCTCGCGGACCAGCACGGTCATGAACCGGCGACCGGGCGTGTAGGGCTTAAATCGTTTTAACATCGCCTATCCCCACTTCAGACCTGCAGGATATCGATCTTATGACCGGCCCGGAGCTTGACCAGGGCCTTCTTCCAGGCCGGCTTGTAACCCCGCCGACCGCGTCGTCCCATACGGCCCCGGGGTTTTGGCTTTACCCAGAGGATCCGGACCTTCTCGACCTTCACGCCAAAGATCTGTTCCACGGCCTGACGGACTTGAATCTTATTGGCCGCCGGGTGCACGCGAAAGGTGTACCAATTCTGGGTCTCGCGTAGGCGGTCGGCTTTCTCTGAATACACCGGCGTCTGGATAATTTCATAAGGACTCAGTGCCTTCATGGCTGGCTGATCCTCTGAAGTTCTTCAAAGGCCCGTCGGGTCAGGACCAGGTGTGTATGGGTCAATAGGTGGTAGACGTGGACGTCCCGGACGGCGGCCACGTCCACACCCGGGATATTCCGGACCGACTTAACAAAGTTCTCTTCAGGCTGGACGTCGACGAACAGGACGCGGTCAGCTCCAGGACGAAGCTGGAGTCGTTCCAGCAAGGCCACGCCCGCCTTCGTCGAGGGCCGTTCCATCGTCAGGGCATGAAGGACCGTCACCCGACCCTCCCGGAGGCGGTCGGCCAGGACGACCCGGAGGGCCAGCCGGGTCTTCTTCGCCGGCAGGGGGTAGGCGTAGTCCCGGGGCTTGGGGCCGAAGACGGTCCCGCCGCCGACCCACAGGGGCGACCGGATACTCCCGTGGCGGGCCCGGCCCGTTCCCTTCTGCCGCCAGGGCTTCCGTCCGCCCCCCCGGACCTCGCCCCGCGTCTTCGTCGAGTGGGTACCCCGCCGTCGGCAGGCCAGGTAGTGTCGGACGACTTCCCACACGACGTACGTCTTCGGCGGCGTCTCCAGGAGGTCGGGCCCGACTTCGACGCGGTCGACGACCTCGTTTTCCATCGTCCGCACGGGGAGCTCCATCGTCAGCCTCCGACTCGCTGTTGCACGGCGGCGTACTCTTCCATCTGGCCGGCCAGGGTCGACCGGGCCTTCAGGACGTATACGTAGCCGTTCGGAGCACCGGGGACGCTTCCTACGACCCCGAGGACGTGTTCCTCGGGGACGATAAAGGCGACCCGGAGGTTACGGACCTTCAGCCGACGGACGGCCATCCGACCCGCCATCCGTTTGCCTTTCAAGACCCGGCCCGGGTCGGTGTTCGTCCCGATCGAACCGGGCCGTCGATGGACCTTAGACCCATGGGAGGCCGGGCCGCCGCCAAAGCCATGGCGGTGGACACCGCCCTGGAAGCCCCGGCCCTTTGTCCAGCCGACGACGTCGACCTTCTCCCCCGTCTGAAACACGTCGGCGACCGTGATCGACTGACCCAGACGGACCTCACCCAGGATTGGAAACTCGGCCAGCTTCCGGACGAAAGGCAGGCCGTGTTTCTTCAAGTGACCTCGGAGGGGTCGGTTCAGGCGTTGGGCTTTGACCGGCTCCAACAGGCCGAGCTGGGCCGCCCGGTAGCCGTCCCGCTCCGGGGTCCGGACCTGAGTCACGACGCAGGGCCCGACCCGTAAGACGGTCACGGGCAGGGCCCGACCGTCCTCGTCAAACCATCGCATCATGCCGATCTTCCGGCCAATGAGGCCGGCGACTGTATATCCAGGCATAGCCGTTCTCCCCTATCGAGGCGACGGTCCCCGGGCCAAACCGGTCAGAGTTCGATACCCGGGGCCTTGATCTCGACGTCCACGCCGGCTGGAAGTTCCAGACGCATCAGGGCATCGATCGTCTGGGGCGTCGGGGCGATGATGTCGATCAGGCGCTTGTGCGTCCGGATCTCAAACTGCTCCCGGGACTTCTTGTCCGTATGGGGCGAACGCAGGACTGTCCATCGGTGGATCTCCGTCGGCAAGGGCACGGGCCCCGCTACCCGGGCTCCCGTGCGTCGGGCCGTCAGGACGATCTCCCGGGCCGACTGGTCGATCAGTCGATGGTCAAAGGACTTGAGCTTGATGCGAATCCGGGGCTCCTTCATCCCCTTCCCTCCGATACCTTATCGGGCTTGGATAATCCTCTCGGCGACCTGAGCCGGCACGGGTTCATAGTGGTCGAACTGAAGCGTGAAGATCGCCCGCCCCTGCGTCTTGGACCGGAGGTCCGTGGCGTAGCCGAAGGTCTCGGCCAGGGGGACCATGGCGTTCACGACGCGCACGCCGGGACGGGGCGCCTCGACGGTCAGGATCTTCCCCCGTCGGGCGTTGAGGTCGGCGATGACCTCCCCAAGGAAGTCGTCCGGCGTGATGACCTCCAGCTTCATGATGGGCTCCAGCAAGACCGGGCCGGCCCGTCGGGCGGCCTCTCGGAGGGCCATCGAACCGGCGATCTTGAAGGCGATCTCACTGGAGTCCACCTCATGGTAAGACCCGTCGAATAGGACGACCTTGAGGTCGACCAGGGGGTATCCTGCCAGGGGGCCTTCCTGGAGGGCCTCTTCGACGCCAGCCCGGACGGCCGGGATGAATTCCTTGGGGATGACACCGCCCCGGATCTCATCGACGAATACGAAGCCGCCCCCGGGAGGCAGGGGCTCGACCCGGAGGAAGCAATGACCATACTGCCCCCGACCGCCGGTCTGCTTGATGTACTTGCCTTCCGCTTCGGCGACCCGCGTGATGGTCTCCTTGTAAGCGACCATCGGCCGGCCCAAGTGGACCTGGACTCCAAATTCTCGGTACAGCCGGTCGACGATGATCTCCAGGTGAAGTTCGCCCATACCGGCCAAGAGCGTCTGACCCGTCTCGGGGTTGACCCGAAGCTGGAGGCTGGGGTCTTCGACGAGGAGCTTCTGGAGGGCGGGTCCCAGCTTCTCCTGGTCTTCCCGCGTCTTCGGTTCGACAGCGGCGACGAGAACGGGCTCGGGGAACTCGATGGACTCCAGGAGGATCGGATGTCGGGGGTCGCAGAGGGTGTCCCCCGTCGTCACCGTCTTGAGGCCGACGGCGGCACAGATGTCACCGGCATAGGCCTCCTGAATCTCTTCCCGCTTGTTGGCATGCATTCGGACGAGACGTCCGATCCGCTCCGTCCTCCCCCGGGCCACATTTAGGACGGTATCGCCGTTCCGGAGCTGGCCCGAATAGATACGGATGTAAGAGAGGTGGCCGATGTAGGGGTCGGTCATGAGCTTGAAGACGAGACCGCAGAAGGGCTCGGCATCGTCGGGCTTGCGGTACACTTCTTGGCGTGTCTCGGGATGCCACCCCTTGACCGGGGGCAGGTCCAGGGGAGAGGGCAGGTAGTAAACGACGGCGTCCAGGAGGGGTTGGACCCCTTTGTTTTTAAAGGCCGAACCGCAGAGGACAGGCACGACCTTTAGTTGCAGGGTCAGATTCCGAAGGCTCCGACGGATCTCATCCGGCGTCGGCCACTCCCCGGCCAAATACTTCTCCATGATGTGGTCGTCCAGCTCGGCCAGCTTTTCAAAGAGGAAATCCCGCCAGTGCTGAACCGGGGACCGGTACTCCGGGGGGACGTCCGCGACGTCATACTGGGCGCCCAGGGTTTCATCCCGATAGATGAATGCCTTCTGCTCGATAAGGTCGATGACGCCCTGAAAGCGGTCCTCGGCCCCCAGGGGATACTGGACCGGGATGGGAACGGCCCGGAGACGGTCGGCGATCATCTGGACGGACCGCTCAAAGTCGGCTCCGATCCGGTCCATCTTGTTGATGAAGACGATGCGGGGTACGCGATATTTGTCGGCCTGCCGCCAGACGGTCTCCGTCTGGGGCTGGACGCCCTCGACGGCACTGATGACGATGATGGCCCCATCCAGGACCCGTAGAGACCGCTCGACCTCGATGGTGAAGTCGACGTGACCCGGGGTATCGATGATGTTGATGCGATGGTCCCGCCAGAAGCAGGTCGTGGCGGCGGCCGTGATGGTGATCCCCCGCTCCTTCTCTTGGGGCATCCAGTCCATCGTGGCCGTGCCCTCATCGACCTCACCGATCCGGTGCGTGATCCCCGTGTAGTAAAGGATTCGCTCCGTCGTCGTCGTCTTGCCGGCGTCGATGTGGGCCATGATCCCGATGTTCCGGAGACGCTCGAGGGGAATCGTCCTCGCCATTGCCCTTCTCCCTCTCTACCTCACCAACGGAAGTGGGCGAAGGCCCGATTGGCCTCGGCCATCCGATGGACCTCGTCCCGCTTACGGATGGCCGCTCCTCGGCCCTGCGCCGCTTCTAAGAGTTCCGCCGCCAGGCGCTCCTGCATGGACTTCTCGCTACGTTGACGGGCCGCTTCCAAGATCCAGCGCATGCTCAGCGACACCGAACGGTACTCGGGGACCTCGATGGGGATCTGATACGTCGCCCCCCCAATCCGGCGAGAACGGACCTCCATCCGGGGTCGGCAGTTCTCGACGGCCTGGAGGAAGACCTTTAGGGGTTCCTCTTTCGTCCGCTGACGGATGAGCTCCATGGCCTCATAGAAGATCCGTTCCGCCTTGGACTTCTTGCCCTTCCGCATGATGTGGTTGATAAACTTCATGACCAACGTACTGTGATATACCGGGTCGGGCAGGACTTCCCGCCGCTCGACCGGACCCTTTCGAGGCATAACGACTTCCTCCGAAAACGCAAACTTCCGTACCGGCCGATGAAGCCCGCTTCGGACCCGAACCCTCGACCGACGAGGCCCCGGGCAAAAAACGTCCCACCCCCTCAACCCTGACGGGCCTCAGAGACCACCGGAGAAGAAGACGTCTCGGAGTCGATTTTCAGCGTTATCGGAATGGATTCCGGTTCCGAAGGGGGCTACTTCTTCGGACGCTTGGTCCCATACTTGGAGCGGGACCGACGACGCGCGTCGACACCGGCGGCGTCCAGAGCGCCGCGGACGATGTGATAGCGGACACCCGGCAGGTCCTTGACGCGCCCGCCCCGGACCAGGACCTTCGAGTGTTCCTGCAAATTGTGTCCGATACCTGGGATATAGGCCGTCACTTCCATCCCGTTCGTCAACTTGACGCGGGCGACCTTCCGGAGAGCCGAATTCGGCTTCTTGGGCGTCGTCACGAAGACTCGCGTGCACACCCCGGCCTTAAAGGGATTACCCTGGAGGGCTGGGCTCTTCGACTTACGTCGGACTTTCTCGCGGCCCATCCGAACCAGCTGGTTAATCGTCGGCATGTAGAACTACCCCGCCTTTCCGATTCGCGTGTTCAGGAATTTAGACTTCCCGTGGGGTCCTGTCAAGCCGCTCCCGGCGTTTTCAACGCCGCCCCGCCGGGACCCCATCCTTAGGAAAACCTCTGCTGGAATATTACGTCCCATCCCGTGTTCCGTCAACGTCCCGGCCCCTGCATGCCCTATGCCGACCCTAATAGGCCGTCCGGGGAAACGAGCCCAGGACCTTCATCCACTGCGTATGCTGGGCCAGCTCGGCCAGGGCTTCGGCGACCGGCGGGTCGTCCCGGTGGCCCTCGAAGTCTACGTAAAACACGTATTCCCAGGGCCGGTTCCGGGCCGGTCGGGACTCGAGCTTCAGGAGGTTGATGTTTCGTCGAGCGAGGCACCCCAGGGCCCGATAGAGGGACCCCGGCACGTGGGCCACAGCCATCACGAGCATCGTCTTTGAAGGACCCGACGATCGGGGGGCGGGGTCTCGCCCAAGTACGATAAAGCGCGTGTAGTTCTCCGGTAGGTCCTGGATCCCCGCGGCCAAGACGGCCAGGCCATAGAGGTCTGCCGCCCGGCGACTGGCCACGGCCGCGACCCCCCGTAGGCCCTGTTCCCGGATCATCCGGGCACTCCCCGCCGTGTCGTAGTGAGCGATGACCTCCACGGCCAGGGTCCGCAGAAAACCCTCGCACTGCTCGAGAGCCTTCGGATGGGAATAGACCCGTCGGATGTCGGCCAGCGTCTGGCCCGGCAAGGCCATCAGGCACAGCTCGACGGCCACGACTCGCTCGCCCCGGACGAATAGGTCGTATTGCCGAAGTAGGTCGTAAACCTCGTTGATCCCACCGGCGATGGAGTTCTCCACAGGGACCATCCCGTAGTCGACGTGCCCGCTGGCGACGGCCTGAAAGACCTGGGCAAAGGTCCCATAGGGGACGGGTTCGACGTCCTCACCGAAGTATTCGACGACGGCCTCTTCCCCAAAAGCGCCCCGTTCGCCCTGAAAGGCCACTCGCTCCATGACTTGTGGCTCAGCTATCGAAATGTGGGAACAGGATGCCCCATCGGGGTGCGAGATGCAACCAGCTCGGTTCTCGGTATCCGGCCCTCGGCGTCGATCCGGTACCAGGGCCCGGCACCTGGAGCCCGATACCTGGTACCGAACACTGAAGGGAAGGCCGGGATTCCCGGCTCATGCTCCGAAAAACGTGCCCATGGGGCATGCAGGATGCGTCCCTACACCGCTCCCGGGCGTCGGAGCCCACGGGTCCATTCACGGGGAAGCCGTCGGGGGCCAGTCTAAGTTCAGTCGATGGTGGTAAAGAAACGCCTGGAACAAGAGCCCGAAGGTTCCCCAGGTCTCGTGCCGCCATACGGGATTGAAGGCGTACAGCAGGACACGGCCCCGACCGACGGGTACATCGACCAGGATCGGCCGGCCGGCCAGCTCAGACGCTCCCTCCAGCAGGCCGCTGATCAGGATGCGGTCAGCTTGTTTCGGGAATCGCAGGATGACCCGGGGCCGCTCGGCCGGCGGCGGGATACGGCCTTGAAGGAGGACCTTCACCTGGGGATCCTCGGGCTCAAAGCCCTCGGCCCACGGTGGGAGCTCCGGCGGCTGGGGCGGCTCCACATAAGGACGTCCCTGGGGGACGTCGGGGTCCCGGGCCGATCCCCGTCCGCTGGGCTTGGCGCTGACCTCCGGTTCGAGGCCGCCGAAGAGGACGGCTCCCTGCGGGGTAAGGCCCACGCTCAAGAGGGGACCCCGACTAAAGTAGACGGCGAAGGTCGAGTCGTAGCCGAACGTCAGGGGGCTCCGGGGCTCCACGACCTCGGCCTGCAGGACGGCCCCGATGACCCGAGCCCGTCGAGGCTCACTGACGTAGACCCACCGGGTCAGGCCGTACTGGATGGGAAACTGAACGGACGAACCGATGGCGATGAGGTTCCCGCCCCGTTCAAGGAACCGCTTCAGGTGCTGAACACCTTCCAGACCCATACCGGGCCGGATGTCATCACTACTGTCGACGGTGCCCAAATTGGGCGTCAGAGGCGTGCGTTTCCAAGGGATCGGGGCCGTCCCCGACAGGCCGTTCACCAGTTGGTCCGGCGTCCCGATCCCCGGCGCCAGGATGAGGACGTCCCAACGGGCCTTCAGGTCCGGCGTCCGACCGATGACTTGGACGGACACATAGTCGTACGGGATCTTCAGCTGGTCGAAGGCCAACCGATACCAGCCCTCCGACTGTGTGTTGGCCCAGCTATGGACGATGGCGATGCGGGGTGCCGTCACGGGAAAGGTCGGGACCGTCGGACGCCGGTCCGTCCGAACGGCCCTGAGGCCCAGCTCCCGGAGGACGGCCTCGATGCGGTCCGCCTGGCGCCGTCCGTCCAGGACCAGCGTACCAGCCGGGAATTCACCTACATCGGACGACCAGGCCGCCGTCAGGGCTTCCATAGGGATGCCCTTCAGGCGGAAGGGCAGGAGGGCGACCTCCGGTTCGCCCGTCGGTCGAATGAGAAAGATGGGACCGGCCCCTTCGAGCCGAGCCGGCGGCGGGACCGGCTCCCGAACGAGTTCCATCGAGGCTTCCAGGATGGCCGGGTCCGTCACCCGGACGGTCTTTGTATGAAAAAGCGCTCCGAGAGTCCAGCCGGTGTCGTCATAGGGGGAGGGGTCATTGGGATTGTAGTACTGCTGGTCCAAGAGGGTATCGGCCAGGCGGCTGTACGGTTGGTCCATCCGAATGACCCAGCTTCCGGCCGAGAATTCGCCTTCCCGGACCCGAGCCGCCTCGGTCAGTCGGTGGACCTCGACGGCGTGGTCCTGTAGGAGCCGGAGTAGGCGTGCTTGCAGGGTTGGCCGGGCATCGGGCACCGGTAGCACATAGGCGGCTGGACCCTCCGTGCGGGCTTTGGCGACCGACCGAAGGCTCTTGACGTAAAAGTTCCGCAGGAAGTCCTTCGCATGCGTGGCGACGTAGTAAAGACCCGTCAGGACGCCGCTCTCCTGAAGATTGATGTTGTTGCGCAGGGACCACCGCACGGTCGGCGTCGGCGGATTCGGCCGGTACCATTCCCGCCGAGTCTGGCCTCGCACGATACGGTCCATCGTGTCGGGAACGCTGTTGCCGAAAGTCTCGTAAAACCGACCGATGGCATTGCGGAACATGGCGATCGACATCACGTAGTTGGGAGCCCAGCCATCCCAGAACCCGTGGGTCCAAACGCCGGGGACGCCCTGCCGGGTCAACTGCTCGACCTCATACCATGCCATCGCCCGCCACTCGTCGATGACGATGGGGTCCAGCCAGGCGTTGAAGGGACCCGTACCGCCGGAAATGTAGAGGAAGGGGATTGACTCGTGGAGGTCGTGCAGGACCTGAGGCTTCCAGGTCAGAAACCCCCGAAGGAGGTTTCGGGTCAGGGCCAGGCCCAGACCGATGGCGTCCCGGTTGTTGTCGTGGGCCACGTAGTGACCCCAGTAAACCAGGGGCGGGGCGGGCTTCCCGGGATGGGCCGCCCGGTACCGCATGATGTCGACGATCCGCTCCCGGCCGTCCACTTCCTGGACCGGCGTGATCAGGACGATGACGTTCCGCCGGATCGCCTCGATACGGGGGTCATCTGAAACGACGAGCCGGTAGGCGAGTTCCATCAGCATCTCCGGGCTTCCCGTCTCCGGCGAGTGCAGGCCCCCCAAGAGCCAGTACATCGGCCGGCCTTCGGCGATCAGGGCCTCGACCTCAGCCTCCGAGAGGCCCCGGGGGTCGGCCAGACGGTTCGTGATCTCCCGATAGCGGTCCAGACGGGCCATCGCGGCCTCGTCGGCGATGACTGCCAGGATCATCTCCCGACCCTCCTCCGTCATGCCCAGGGAGAAGACCCGCACGCGGGGGGACGCCTTCTCCAGGACCCGAAAGTACCGGTGGACGTCCGCCGCATAGGTGAGGCGGCCCGGAGTGCCCGGGACGTAACCCAGGACTTCTAAGGGGGAGGGGACCGTGTCGCTCTTCGGGGTCGTGCGGACCCAGTCGGTCAGAAAGGCGCTTTCCGTCGTGTACTGAAGGACCTGCTGGGTGTACTCGGCGTGGTCCGGCAGGGCCGCCCAAGGCCAGCCAGCCGCGGTCAGGAGAAAGACCCAAATCCATAGGAGCGTTCGCCGCATAATGCCTCCTCGTGTATGACGGGGTGGGATCCTATCCGGCTCCCGGAACGTTTGGTCGGAGCATTCATAAAACGCCGGTAAAAACCCATCCGTTCCGCGTCGATCCCCGGGGACTTCGCCGAGCCGGCGTCGTCTCCGACGGACGGGACCGTCAGAAGCGAAGCCCGATGGCGATCACGAGCTCATTCCGCTCCGAAAGGATGGCCTTGACCTGCATATAGGGAATGACGGGTTGACGTCGGAAGGCGATGCCGAAAAGCAGGTCCATGCCCACGTCCGTGTCGGCCGGAGCAGGTCCTTCGGGGTTGAAGTACAGGATGGCCAAGCCAGCGCCGGCCCAGACGGCCAGGGGCGCTCGGACGGGGATGTCGTAATAGAAGTCCATGTTGAACGTCAGGAAGGTTGCCCGCTCGGCGACGACCAGCTCTACGTTGGGGTTGACGAAAATCCGTCGGTCCAGGGGGGTCACCAGCTCGCCCCCGAGGAAGGCGTCTTCCCGATTCGCGTAGATGCCGACCCGCAAGCCGGCCTGGGTTTGGGCCCAAGCTTCCGGGGCCGACCCGAGAAGACCCACAGCCACGATGGCGGTGGGCAGGAGGCGGAGGAACGGCACGGTTTTCATCCTGGCACCTCCGGCTGGGTTTCGGGTATTTTAGCGTTCGAGCCGGGTGCGGGGGATACGGCCCTTGGAAGGCCGAATGCGGGACGCCCTCAAAATGGCCCTTCGATGTCCTCTACTCCGGTCCCGGCCTCGGCTGGATGAAGGAAGACCGTTCGGCCGGCCCGGACGACCCGACGGATGCGGCGGAGGTCTCGGACGGACCGAAGGGCCGTCGTCGCCAGCAGGACGAAGTCGGCCGGGCTTCCGGGTCGGAAGGGCCTCGACCAGGCCAGGGCCTCGTACGGTCGCCAGCAGGCCATCTGCACGATGTCCCGTAGGGGCACGCCGGCCCGCTCGAGCCAGCGAAGCTCCCAGTGGAAACTCCAGCCGGGCGGTGTGTGCACGTTGGGCGTGTCCGTCCCGACGAAGATTCGGACGCCGGCCCCGTGGGCCATCGCGACCAGCCGCAGGATGCGGGGCCAGATAGCTCGGGCCTGCTGGAGAGACGCCGGATCCTGAAGACGGTAAGACCTGGCCTGCCACCTCGTCCGGATCCACCGGGGCATGAACCGCTCGCCTGGAGGCCGGGCCCAGGCCACGGCCAGGACCGTCAGGGTCGGCGTCCAGAGGACGCCCCGACGGGCCATCTCGTCAAGGAGCCGCCGAAGGCGATCGCTCTGGAGGTTCACGCAGGCCCAGAACCGGAAGTCTTTCATCGGCCAGGGTGTGGCGGCCACCTCAGCGGCGAACCGCCGGGGGACGAGGCCATCGACGGGGCCGAGGCGGACGTGCTCGAGGCTATCGATTCCCCAGGCGAGGGCCGTCCGCCAGGGGACCTGACCGAGGTGACCCATCACGTGGAGGCCGTGGCGGTGAGCTTCCCGAATCAAGGCCGCCAGGAGGTCCGGCGGCAGACGGTGGTAGGCCTTGACCCATTCGACACCGGCTTCCCGGTGTCGGCCGACGACGGCCTGGACGTCCTCGATGCTCCGGACGATGACGCTCAGGGCCGGCCATCGGGGCGGGTCCCCGTCGACGAGGGGGCCTGCGGAGGAGACGGCGGGTCGCCGGTCTTCCGGGACGGCTCGGAGCGCCTGGACAGCCTGGAAAGGATTCCCGGCTTCCCGAATGCCCGTGATGCCCCACCGGAGCATGTCCGGCAGGAACTCCCGGTATCGGGCCAGATGCACGTGCATGTCCACAAATCCGGGCAGGAGGACCCGTCCTCGGCCGTCGCAGACGACGGCCCCCTCGGGGAGTTCCGGCGTCGAGGGCCGGACCCACGCGATATGGCCGGCCTCGACGGCCACGTCGGATTCGGTAGCCGCCACCGTGCCGTCCGGCTGTCCCAGGCGGACTCGTCGGAGGACCCACAGGCGCATCGCCGTCCGCGATGGGGGCGTCGGACTATTTCGGCTCCTGAGGAGGCTTGCCGACGAGCAGACCGCCACCGAGACCATGCTTTTGCAAAAGGCCGTTGACCCGCTGGGCGATGGCCTGCAGAGACTCGTAAGTCTTCCCGAGCTTGTCCCTGTACTCGGCTTGGAGCTGTCGGAAGAACGCCATCTGGTAGGGCGTCGGGGCGGCCAACACCGAGTCGATGCTCCCAAAGAGGGACCGCACGTGCTCAAAGAGCTTGGGTCCGTACCCATAAGCCAGGGACGTCTCCCGGACGAGCTCCTTCCGAAGGGTCTCGACTTCCTGCAGGGCGGCCTCGAGGGCTTTTGCCACTTCCTCGGGAACCGGCTCGGTCGTCGCCCGGAGGGCGCTCTGGAGCTGTTTGGCTTGGGCCTCGACGCTATCGAGGCTTCGCAGGGCGACGTTGATGCCGGACATCATGTCTCGGAGCCGTAGGGCCGTGTCGTGAGCCACCTGAAGGTCCGAGGCCGAGACGTCCAACGTGGGATCGAGCCGAACGTCCACGGTCTGGGTCCAGGCGTCCGACCCGACGATGAGCTTGACCGTGTAAGTCCCGGGCAGGACGCGCGGTCCCCGGGGAGCGCCAAAGAAGGAGACCTCGCCGTCCTCCCCTTCCCGCCGGGGTCGAGGCGGTTCGTACCGAAGGTCCCAGGCGACGCGGTTGAGGCCCTTCTCCCGAGGTAGCTTCTTCAACTCCCGGAGGACCTTTCCCGCCGAGTCCAGGATCTGGATCCGCACGTCGACCTTCTCGTCGAGCTTTTCCCGAAGGTAGTATGTGATCAGAGCCCCATAGGGCGGGTTCTCGGCCCGAAACGGCTTATCGCCGAGGGTGACCCGAGTCCGGAGGGTGTCCAACAGGACCGCCGGCCGCAGGGGAAACAAGTAGGCCGGTTTGGAAAGGTCGGCCGTCGGGAGCGCCTGGAGGAATGTGATATCGTCCAGGATCCAGATCCCCCGACCGTGCGTCCCGATGATCAGGTCGTTCTCCCGGGGGTGGACCTGAATGTCATGAACGGCGACGGGCGGAAGGTTTTTCATCCGGAGGGGGACCCACGAGTGGCCGCCGCTGAAGGATACGAAGATGCCCAGCTCGGTCCCGACATACAAGATATTCGGATTCTTGGGGTCCTCCCGCAGGACGTGAACGTACGCTTTTTCGGGTAGATTCCCCCGGATGTCCACCCAGGTGCGGCCGAAGTCTGTCGTCTTAAAGACGTAGGGCCGGAAGTCGTCCAGCATGTGACGGTCGAAGGTCACATAAGCGACGCCGGCGCCGGTCCGAGACGGCTCCACGTGGGAGACGGGCGAGTTCGGGGGTAGGCCCTTGATGTGGAAAACGACGTTTGACCAGGTCTGACCGCCGTCGGGCGAGACCTGGACGTGGCCGTCGTCGGTTCCGACCCAGAGGACGCCCTTTTGGACGGGCGACTCGCCGATGGTCGTGATTGTACAGTGGTACTCGGCCGTCGTGTTCTCCGGGAAGACGGGACCACCGGCCGTCTTCTGCTTTTCGGGGTCGTTCGTCGTCAGGTCTGGACTGATGACCCGCCAGGTCCGCCCGAAGTCCGTCGACTGGAACAGGACGTTTGCGCCGAAGTAGACCGTGTCGGGGTCGTGGGGCGAAGGGACGATGGGAGCGTTCCAGTTGAAGCGATACGTCAGCTCTCCGACGGGGCCGCCGTCGTTACGCTTCGGTTGAGGGCTCGCGTCCTGCTGACGGGCCTTGGACAGCTCGGTCCGCAGGATGCCGCCGCCCTGAAACTCCGTCAGGAGAAGGTCCGGGTTCCGGGGATGGATTACCACGTGAAAGCCGTCCCCGTAACTGACGAGGTACCAGAAGTCATTGGGGATGACACCCAGGTGCCGGGTCCGGCTCGGCCCGCACCATGTCCCATTGTCCTGGAGGCCGCCGCACACATAGTAGAAGGGCTCCCGGAAGTCGTAGGCGACCTGATAGAACTGGCCGAGGGGGATCGTGTTGACGTATTCCCAGGTCTCGCCCCGGTCGTGGGATACGAAGAGGCCTCCGTCGTCGCCGACCCACAGGCGGCTCGGGTCCTTGGGGTCGATCCAGAGCGTGTGGAAGTCCCCGTGGGCCGAGCGGGCAATTCGTCGGAAGGTCCTTCCGCCATCGATCGACACGAAGAGCCCCAGGGACATGGCGTAAACCCGATTTTCGTCGGCCGGGTCGACCCGGATTTCTGCATAGTAGAAGCCTCGGTTCACGATGTGGGGGTCTTTATACACGAGCCGGAACGTCTCGCCCCCATCGTCGGACCGGTAGAGCGACCCCTCGCGGGCCTCCACGATGACGTATACGACGTTCGGCCGGCTCGGGGCGACCTTAATGCCGATCCGGCCCATCAGCTTGGGGAGACCGTTCGTCAGCTTCTTCCACGTGCGGCCCCCGTCGACGGACTTGTAGACGCCGCCGGCCTCGTCGCCGCTTTCAAATTTCCAGGGCTTCCGTTCGAAGTGCCACAGGCCCGCATACAGGACGTTGGGGTTCGAGGGGTCCATCTCCAGGTCCGATGCCCCGTGACGGTCGTCGGTATAGAGGACCTTCTGCCAGGTCTTTCCCCCGTCGGTCGTCATGAAGACGCCCCGCTCGGGGTTCGGTCCAAAGGCATGGCCGATGGCCGCCACGTAGACGATTTGGGGGTTCGTCGGGTGGACGATGATCCGGGAGATGCGCTCCGTATCCCGCAGGCCCATGAATTGCCAGGTCTTCCCGCCGTCCGTTGACTTGTAGACGCCGTCCCCAAAAGACACGCTGTTTCGGGGGTTGTCTTCGCCGGTCCCGACCCAGATGACGTCCGGATTGCCCGGCTCCAGGGCAATGTCACCGATCGAGATCGTCCCCTGGTGGTCGAAGATCGGGGTCCACGTGATCCCCCCGTTGGTCGTCTTCCAAAGACCCCCGGAAGCCGAGGCTACGTACACGACGTCGGGATTCCCCGGGACGCCTTCGATGTCCGTCAGGCGTCCCCCCATGATGGCCGGTCCAATGTTTCGCCACGTCAGGTTCTCGAACAGTGAGGCATCGACCCCGGGAGTCGGAGGTTTCTGGGACCAGGCCCCGACACTCAATAAGACCCCCATGCCGAAAATTAGGCTTCCTACCAAGAACCGTTGCGACCACCCCATAGAACCCATGGACGGCCTCCTTGGGCGACACGAACGATGCCACTACTACCTCAACGTTTCGCCCTCCCCCGAAGTTCGCACGGGAAATCGACGGGGTCGGGATCCAGCACGATCCCGCTCTTGGACGAGCGGGGCTGGGATAGAATCGCCCCCGGCCCATCGGCCGAATGGCCGAACTGCCGAATTCCCGACCTGCATCCTGCATCTTGTATCCTGCATCCTGCATCCTGTATCCTGCATCTCGTAGCGTATTTCACCGAAGCCCCGTCTGGAGTGCCTTATCATGCTGACCTTTCAAGATGTCATCCATCGCTTGCGGACATTCTGGGCCGACCAAGGGTGTGTCGTCCAGGAGCCCTACGACCTGGAGGTCGGCGCCGGAACGCTCCATCCGGAGACCTTCTTTCGAGTCCTCGGTCCCCAGCCGTGGCGGGTCGCTTATGTTCAACCCTCCCGCCGTCCGGCCGACGGCCGTTACGGAGAAAACCCGAATCGCCTGTTCAAGCACTATCAGTTTCAGGTCATCCTGAAGCCGGCCCCGGCCGACGTCCAAGACGTCTACCTGCGGAGTCTGGAGGCTCTCGGCTTGGACGTCGCCGCCCACGACATCCGCTTTGAGGAAGACGACTGGGAGGCCCCGACGCTTGGAGCCTGGGGGATCGGCTGGCAAGTCCTCTGGGACGGCCTGGAGATCACCCAGTTCACTTACTTCCAGCAGGCGGGCGGCCAGGACTTGACGGTCATCCCCGTCGAGATCACGTATGGTCTGGAACGGATCGCTCTGCTCCTGAACGGTCTGGACGACGTCTATGCCATCCCGTGGTCCCGGGACGTGACCTACCGGGACGTCCGCTGGCAGGAAGAGTACCAGTGGTCCCGGTATGCCTTCGAGGAGGCGGACGTCGAGCGTCACTTCCGGTGGTTCGAGGACTTCGAACAGGAGGGCTACCGGGCCCTCGAGCGGGGCCTTTGGTTGGTCGCCTATGACTACTGTCTGAAACTTTCTCACCTGTTTAACGTCCTGGACGCTCGGGGGGCCATCAGCGTGTCCGAGCGGGCCCGGCGGATTCAGCGGGTCCGAGCCCTGGCCGTGCGGATCGCCCAGGCCTACGAGCAGGCTCTGACGGCTGGAGCACAGGAAGTGTTGCCAGGCACCCGATAGGGGACCCGGTGAGAGCCCTTCCCATGAAGACGCCCCTGGCACCCTTCGAACACCTGACGATGAGGCCAGCCGAGTCGGAGACGGCCGTCCGCCTGGTCGTCACGGACTGGAAGCCTCTGCGCCTCTCCGGCTGGCGGGGTTTCCGGATCCAATGGACCCATGGAGACCACCCGCCGGCCGAGCCGCCCCTGTTCTGGGGCATTTACAGTCACGGGGGTCGCGGCGTTGCCCCCTGGGCCGATATGGCCTTTCATCTGCACACGACCTGTCCGACATGTGGCTGGACGTGGACCGTCGACGACACCGCGGCCGTCCGGCTGTTTCAGACGTGGGCCGCCGTCATCCCGCCGAACGGCCACGTCGCCGTCGAGTACGAGAGTCCAGAGCACCACGAGACCCTGATGGGGCTCAAGCGGGGCTTTCCGCCGGTCCTCACGCCCATCGGCTTCTGGACTTACCTCGGCGGATTCCGGGGCGGTTTCAAGGACTGGTATATCTCCGAAGGCGGTCACGAAGGCCCTCGGAAACTTCAGGTCAATCAGGCCGCCGACGCCGACCACGCCGAGCGGGTTCGGCAAGCCCTGACGGCCGACGTGCGAGCCTTTCTGGAGTCCTCCCGGGACGCTTCCGATGAGTGGACTCTTCGAGCCCGGGCGCGGGCCCTCTGCTGGCTGTCGGAGATGGGAAAGGAGTGAGACAGAACCGTTGCCATCCGTAGCGACTGTTTCAGGCCTCGGGAGCCACGACGATGGTGACCTCCGTCCCGCGGGTCGCCTTCAGGGTTTGAGCCGCATTCCCCTGATTGATGGCGATTTCCATGAAGTCGGCGCTCCCGATATAGGCGACGGGCTCACCCCGGGCGACTTCGCCAAAGGTCGCCCGCAGGCCGGTGATGCGAGTCTGGGCCAAGATGACCTGACACTGCCGCTGAAGGTCCTCCCCCAGGATGCTCACCAAGAACGCTCTGTCGAAGTTCGTGACGAGGTTGCCAAACCGGTCGATGTGCAGGACGATGCCTTGATAGACGTTGACGTCCTTCTGCACGGGCTTGGGAAACTTCAGACGGATGAAGTCCTCGATGGGCACCCCCATGTGGACCGGCTCGACACCCCGAGCGAGCCAGGCGGCGACCGGGGCGAAGACGTCCCGCCCGTGAAAAGTCGCCGACGGCGTCGGCCGAAAGAAGTGTTCCTCCGTCAGGTGGTACACCCGGATGTAAGGCTCCCGTTCGTAGACGACGGAGAATACGCCGTTGTCCGGCCCGACAAAGTAGTGCTGGTCCCCGACGACGACGATAGGCCGGCGGGCCGTACCGACGCCCGGGTCGACGACGACGACGTGGACCGTCCATCGGGGAAATTCGTGATAGACCGCCCCCAGAGTGAAGGCCGCTCCGATGATGTCGTGAGGGGGGATCAAATGGGTGATGTCGACCACGCAAGCCTCCGGGCAGATGTTGTAGATGACGCCCTTCATGGCGGCGACAAAATAGTCCTGTAGGCCAAAGTCGGTCAGCAGGGTGATGACCGGCATCAGCACACCTCAGTCCCCAGGGTCGGTCTCGAGCGCTCAGCGTCCGTCATCTCCTCTTCTCCAGCCGGGCCTCATGGACTAAACATCATCACGCGAGTGATGACGGCCTTTACCGGCTGGCCACCCCGGGTCGGCCGGCGAAACCGGCAATTCATCCATGCGTCCCGGGCGATCTCTCCCAAGAGTTCTACAGAGGTCTGGAGGATCTCGACCTTCAGGGGTTGCCCCGATTCGTCGAGGTAGATCTGGCCGATCACTCGATGGGTGCCGGGATAGCGATTCCGGATCCAGTTTAACCGGGGATCAGTCGGAACACAGGGCTTGACCGGTTCAATGCGAGTGTCCAGTTCGGCCTCCAGGATGAACTCCGGCAGTGGGGCCGGGGGCGACTCGACCTCGCCTTTGGACGGCGGCGGGACCGGTGTTTCCGTCACCGGAGTCGTCGGGGGCGGTGACGGCGGGGTTTCGTGCTTTGTTGCCGGAGGAGTCAAGGGTGGAGGCACCTCGGAAGCTCCTTCCGAGACAGCTTTTTCCCCAGCCGCCGGGGATGGCGGCGTGGGAGGCGGTGACCCAGCCGGCCGACTCTCGGGAGACTCCACCGGAGCGGCCCGGGACGCTACCGGCGGGACCGCCGTCGTCTTTTCCTTCTCCCGGAGCTGGCGCTGAAGCTCCTCGTTCTGCCGGGCCAGCTCTTGAACCCGCTGGAAAAGCTCCTGCATTTGGGCGTCGGCGGCATCGGTCGATGAACCGGTGCTTTGGGCGGTCTGGAGTTGCTGAATGACCTGTTGAAGTTCGGCAATGCGTCGTTGGTTTTCCTCCAGTTGCTGGCGCAAGGCGACCACCTCGGGAGGGGGTCCCGGCGTCCCGGTAGGGGGCGCGATGTGCATCCGCCGCTGAAGGAGCCAGATGGCCCCGCCACCAAAGGCCAGGATGACTAAGGCGATGAGGACCGGCAGGAGGGGAAAACCTCGATGGGGTCGGTCCTCACGCGGCGTGACCTGGGGGTACAGAACGACCTCTTCGGTGACGCTCAAGGACGGCGGAGGCTCGGACGGGACGGGCGGGGACACCTCAGGGGGAGGCGGCGGGGGTGTAAACAGGGCCGAGTAGTCCTGAGACAAAAGGCTCTGATAGTGGCGATGCTCCCGTTCCGGGAAATCCCGAAAGAGGGCATTCAAGTAAAATGCCAGATGAAACGTAGACGCCTCGTACTCGCCCGAGAAGGTCTTCTCATCCAAGGGGTCCTTGAGGAGGCGAATGTTCTGGAGGCGCTGATGGGGGTCTGACTGAAGGCTCTGCAGAAATAACATCTGGAGGTCCTCCGGGAGATGGACGACCTCGCCGGTTCGAAGATAGACGGTCTGGTTCATCAGCCAACCCGAGAGGTCCGCCGGGAGGGCCTCCAGGGGCCGGTTTGTCAGGAGTTCCAGACAAAGCAGGGAAGCCGTATAGACGTCGGTGGTCGGGGAACCCGGCGTCCCGTCCTGCTGTTCGGGCGCCAGGTAGGGCGCCAGGGCTTGCCGGACCGAAAGCGGGACACGTCCGCCTCCGGCTAAGACCTGGGGGATCCCGCCATACACCAGGTGGAGCTGGCCCTCATAGGTGACGAATACCTGAGTCGGGGAGAGGGTTCCATGAAAGGCCGGCTGACCTTGAAACGTCAGCTCATGGAGCGTCTGAAGCACCATCAGGAGCTGATGGGTACACGCCAGGGCTTGGTCGATACTCATCGGCAAAAGCTGGTCCCGACCGGCCTGAAGGACTTCTCGCAGGCTTTTCCCCGGAATCGGCTCAAAGACCATATAGGGCGGTTCGGCCGTGAAGTCCCACCGGATCGGGAAGGTCAGGACGGGGTCCTGGATGGTTTGCCGGAACGTGCTCAGGAGGTCCTCCAATCGGTGGACAAACCCCGTGTCCCCCCATGGAAGGTCTGGGGCCAGACGGGCCCACCAGAAGACTCGCTGGGCACGGCCTCCCGGCGCCTCGACGGACAGGAAGACGTCCGCCCATCCCCATTGATAGATGGGCTGAACTAAGACATACGGGCCTACCCGTTCCATGCCCCACCCTCGAGACCCAGGATGCAAACCCGATGGGCGCGTTTCCCGGTACCCCTGCTCGGTGCTCGGTATCCGGCCCTCGGCGCGAATCCGGTACCGGGTCCTGGGTCCCAGGTGCCCGGTACCAGGTAGCCGGAAGCGGGACCATTTCTATCCTGCATCATGCATACCCGATGTGCGCTTTTCGAAGCATGAGACGGGCATTCCGCCTGGTACCAGGTGTCGGGTACCGGCTATCTGGCACCTGAGTCGGTCCGACGCCGAGGACCGAATACCGAGTCTGGCCACCGGAAAACGCGCACCTCGGAGATGCATCCTGTATCCTGCATCCATAGCTTAACAAAGCCCTATTCAGCATAGTGCAAGCCAACGCTTCAGAAAAGGCCTATACCTGCCTCCTCCCCGTCGGGACAATGAAACCGAGTGTCGTTTCGTCCCATCGAGGCAAGGCCCCATCTCCTGAACCGTCCATGAGTCGGTTTCCAACGTCCTTAGGAGCCCCTCGGCTCACTCTTCCGGTTCCCGAACGGACGACCAGGCCCGGATCTCGGCGCGAACGGGGGCCCGAGGCCGGTCTTTCAGGGTATAGTAGATAATCCAGAAGAGAGCCGCCAGACCGTCCCGCCAAGTGATCTTCTTGCCCTCGGCATACGAGCGCCCGTAATACGCAACCGGGACCTCGTAAATACGATACCGGCGCTTGGCGACCTTGACGGTGAACTCCGGCTCAAAGCCGAACCGATTCGATTCGAAGGTGACCTCCCGGAGGATTTCCGCCCGGAAGACCTTGTAGCAGGTCTCCATGTCCGTCAGATTCAGGTTCGTGAACATGTTGGACAGAATCGTCAGCCACCGGTTGCCGACGGTATGCCAGAAGTAGAGGACCCGCCGGGGAAAACCCAGGAAGCGGGAGCCGTACACGACGTCGGCCTTGTTTTCCACGATGGGGGTCAAGAGCTTGGGGTAGTCGGCCGGGTCATATTCGAGGTCGGCGTCCTGGATAATGACGATGTCGCCCGTCACGTACTGAAACCCCGTCCGCAGGGCGGCTCCCTTGCCCTCGTTGCGGGGCTTCTCGATGACCCGTACGAGGGGATGGCCGACCCAACGGGCCAGGACACCCCGGGTCCCGTCGGTCGAGCCGTCGTCCACGACGATGACCTCCTTCTCCAGGCGGAGCGTGTCGGCGGCGACGACCCGCATCAGCAAGGCGTGAACGGTGTTTACTTCATTGTAGACGGGGATCACAATGCTGACCTTCCGAAAGACCTTCGGCGGTAAGGGGCCTATCGAGGCCGTCACGGCCTTCGACCTCCTCCGCAAGAGATTTACGGTTTCCTCCACCCGAGGGTCCGACGCCACACACCGGCCTCCCGGAAGACTTGGACCAAATCAGCGTCCAGCTGACCGTCCCGGGCCGATTCTTCCAGGATCGCCAGAGCCTCCTCCGGCGGGACGGCCGGCTTATACGGCCGGTCGCTGGCGACCAGGGCGTCGTAGATATCGGCGATCGTGATGATTCGGACCTGGAGGGGGATAGCGTCCCCCTGGAGTCCCCGAGGATAGCCGCTCCCGTCCAGCTTCTCGTGGTGGGCGTAAGCGAATTCGGGCACCCGGCGGAGCTCCTTCGTCCAGGCGATCTGCCGCAAAAACTCATAGCTCTTGGCGGCATGGGACTCGATCTCCCGCCTCTCCTCGTCGTCTAGGCTCCCCCGGGGAATCGAAAGACGGGAGACCTCCCGGGGCGTCAGGAGCGCCTGCTCCGTCCCGGCCGGCGTGGGAAATCGCACGCGGGCGATCTCCTCTAAAAGACCGACGTTCGGGTCCTGGTCCACCACCGAGGGGCGATTAACGGCCTCGATGACCCGCAGGTAGGCCGCCAGCCGTTCCGTCTGCTCGGCCGCCCACCGGTCCAGCTCGGCGAAAGCCGCCCCATGGTCCCCAAGACCTTGGGTGAGGACGTACTCGAGCTTCCGCCGCAGGGCTTCGTACTGAACGGCATACTGGGCCAGGGCGAACCGATGCCGGATGATGTCCAGCTCATGGGCATACAGTTTTTCCGCTTTGACCAGCACGGGCTCCCGCACGCCGATCTTCCCAAAGTCATGCAGGATGGCCGCATAGCGGATCTCCCGGAGCTGGTCTTCCGTAAAGGCCACGCCGGCCCAGCGGCCGGACGTTGCACCTGCCAGGCTTTGGGCCAGGCTGACCGAAAGCTCGGCGACCCGAACGGAATGGCCCTTCGTGGCCGGGTCTCTCTGCTCGACGGCCAGGACGGCCGCCCGGATGAAGCTCTCGAAGAGTCGGCGGATACTCTCCAGGAGGCGGTTGTTCTCGATGGCCGCCGCCGCCTGCGAGGCCAAGGCCCGGACGATCTCCTCGTCTTCGTATGAAAAGCTGACGACGTGGGTCTCGACCCGCAGAACGTCCGGGATGGGCCCCGGTGCCGTCTTGCGGTTGATGAGCTGGAGCACGCCGATGACGTCCCCCGCCGGCGTCCGCATCGGGACGGCCAGGACCGAGTATGTTCGGTAACCCAGGGCCATGTCCAGGCGGGGGTTAAACCGGAAGGGATACTGGTCCGAGACATAGTAAGCATCCGAAAGACGTACCGACCGACCGGTCTTGGCCACGTACCCGGCGATGCTGGACTCGTCCAGGGGCAGGACGATGGACTCCATGTCCGGCAAGGGGACCGTGTCGTTTTGGGCCAACATGAACCGGAGAGACGATTCGCCCGTCGCCTCATCCTCCTCGATGAGGTACAGACTCCCGGCGTCGGCCAAGGTCAACTCCCGGGCCTTCGTGAGGATCAGGTCCAGAAGGCGATGGAGGTCCCGCTCCGCCGTCAGGGCGATACAGATGGCCGTCAGTTCCCGAAGGCGCTTCTCGATGGTCCCTGTACTCGCCATTTGGAGCACCGTTCCGTCACCCATTCACCCAGCCGGACGAAGGGGATGAGCGGCCACTTCCTGCCCTATCGACCCGCAACTCGTAAACCAGCCCCCGGGCGACCCGGTTCGGCATACCACCGGCTGGGACGCTGGCCCCTCCCTACGGATACAACCGGTAAATCGTCCGCGGGAAGGGAATCGCCTCCCGTACGTGCTCGAGGCCGCAGATCCAAGCGACCGTCCGCTCCAGGCCGAGGCCAAAGCCCCCGTGAGGGACCGATCCGTATCGCCGCAAATCCAGGTACCACCGGAAGGCCGCCTCCGGGAGGTTGTGATCCCGGAGCCGCCGAAGGAGCAGGTCGTAGTTCCACACCCGCATGCTCCCGCCGATGATCTCGCCGACGCCCTCGGGGGCCAAGACGTCCATGCACAGGACCCGGTCCGGCCGCTCGGGGTCCGGCTCCATGTAAAAGGCCTTCACGGCGGCCGGGTACCGATGCACGATGAGGGGGCGGTCGAAGGCCTGCGAGAGGGCCGTCTCCTGGGGGGACCCGAAGTCGTCTCCCGGGGTCATCGGGAGGCCATGGTCGAGGAGCCACTGAACGGCCTCGTCGTATGTCATCCGGGGGAAGGGCTTGGCGACCCGTTCGAGGGGAGTCGGGTCCCGCTCCAAAATGGCCAGTTCCGTCCGCCGCCGCTCCAGGACCCGCTCGACGATATAACAGACCAGGTCCTCGGCCAGCTCCATCAGCTCCTCCAGGGTCGTGAAGGCGACTTCCGGCTCGACCATCCAGAACTCCGTCAGGTGCCGGCGGGTCTTACTCCGTTCGGCCCGGAAGGTCGGCCCAAAACAGTAGACCCGTCCGAAGGCCAGGGCTCCGGCCTCGACGTAGAGTTGCCCGCTCTGAGAGAGGTACGCCACGTCGTCGAAGTACTGGACCTCAAACAGCGTCGTCGTCCCCTCACAGGCCGCCGGCGTCAGGATCGGGGCGTCCAGACAGAGAAATCCCCGTCCGTCCAAGAAATCCCGAATTGCCCGGATGATCTCGTGCCGAATCCGTAACGTCGCAAAAGGTCTTCGGGACCGGAGCCATAGGTGCCGGTGGTCCAGTAGGAAATCGATCCCGTGTGGCTTCGGCGTGATGGGATAGCCCTCAGCGGCCTGGAGGACCTGAAGACGCCGGACCCACAGCTCGTACCCACCCGGTGCCCGAGGGTCGGCATGGACGATTCCCTCTACGATGAGGGAGCTCTCCTGACCCAAGCGGTCGGCCACCTCAAAGGTCTCATCGGGAACTTCTCCCCGGACTACGACACACTGACAAATCCCGGACCCATCCCGGACCAGCAGGAAGACGATCTTGCCCTTCGAACGGGAGTGATACAGCCAGCCCCGTAGTTGGACCTCCCGGTCGACATAAGCGCCCAACTCTTCGATGCGGACCCATGGCGTCATGGCCGGCACTCCCCACGGGCTATGCAGGATACAGGATGCGGCCTGTGGGATGCAAATCCGATGGGCGGGTTGTAGGCCCGGTCCAGGCACCTGGGACCTGGTACCCGGTACCCGATTAGCGCCGAGGGCCAAGCCGGGAAACGCGCCCATCGGGTATGCAATACGTCATCCCACGTTTTCCGGCTTGTCCAAGTCCCGGTGCTCCACCTCGACCCGCCAGCCCCGCCGTCGCCAGGCATGGGCCAGGGCCTCAACGATGGCCACAGACCGGTGACGCCCACCGGTGCATCCGATGGCAATCGTCACGTAATGCTTCGCCTCCGCCTGATAGTGGGGGAGCAGGAAACGCAACATCCGGTGGACCATCCGAAGAAACCGACGGGCCTCCTCCGACGACAGGACGAACTTCCGGACCTCCGGGTCGAGGCCCGTTCGGGGCCGGAGCTGGGGGTCAAAGTGGGGATTCGGCAGGAAGCGCACGTCCCATACGAGGTCGGCCTGAAAGGGCACGCCGTGCCGATACCCGAAGCTGATGAGTTGAAGGATGGGCGTCGTCGCGGGCGGAGGACCGTAGGTCTGGAAGATGAACCGCCGGAGCTGATGGACCGAGAGGGCCCCCGTGTCGATCACCCGGTCCGCCAACTGCCGAATGGGTTGGAGTTGAAGCCGCTCGTCCCGGATGCCCTCCCACACGGGTCGGTCGAAGGCCAAGGGATGGGGGCGTCGGGTCTCGTTGAAGCGCCGGACCAGGACACTGTCGTCGGCCTCCAGGAAGAGGACCTCCATCCGGATGGGTCGGCGCCGAAGGGCGTAGTAGACGCGGGGAAAGTCCTGCAAGAAGGCCCGTTCTCGAATGTCGACGGTGACGGCGACCCGCCGGACCTCGGGCATCCAGCGGTGGATGATCCGAAGAAAGGCGGGAAGAATCCGGGGTGGCATGTTGTCCACGCAGAAAAAACCCAGGTCCTCCAGGCTCTTCAGGACACAGCTCTTGCCCGAACCGGACAGGCCCGTCACGATGACGACCTGGATGGGTTCTTGGGTCCCCGGAGGGCGAGCCTCGGCCATCCCACGTCCCTCAAAGGGCGGTACCCCGGGCGGCCGGCCACGGAGGACATTAGAAAAGTGGAGGAGACCCCTTTCGGGCTACAGGGAAGGGAACCTCTCCCTTCGGCCGTGGTGCGCCCGGAGGGACTTGAACCCCCAACCTTCGGGTTCGAAGCCCGACACTCTATCCCGTTGAGCTACGGGCGCTCCTGCGGAGACGTAACATCCGGTCGCCAAGGCGGCGCCTGGGGAGGGTGATGGGACTCGAACCCACAGCCTTTGGGGCCACAGCCCAACGCTCTGACCACTTGAGCTACACCCTCCACCTGAAAACCGGACCAACGTCCTCCTACAAAAGTAAGCTTAGACTTCCCGGGCTTTGAGATCAAGCGGATGCCGGCGGTCCCGAGCTCGCCGCAATCCCGGACCGCCCCCGGGGAGTCCCGGCAGTCTGTCGTCCGCCTCTTCGGGACCCGTCCCCCGGGTCCGACTTGACGGCGACCCCCCGTTGGCGTATAGTATTACACCGAGCGTGCAAAAATATACAGCAGTCGGGAGGGGACGCACCCACGCGCTCCATGGACCCCACCCCGACGGGAGGTCACCGTGCCCTTGGGTCCCTTCTATATCGTCGATACGACTCTCCGAGAGGGTGAACAGTTCATCCACGCCCACTTCACGACCGACGATAAGATTCGCATCGCTACAGCCTTGGACCGATTTGGCGTCGAGTACATCGAGTTGACGAATCCGGCGACCTCGCCGAAGAGTCTGGAAGACGTCCGGGCGATCCTGCGGCTCGGCCTGCGGAGTAAGGTCGTCGTCCACATCCGGTGTCATCGAGACGATGCCCTGCGGGCGATCGACTCGGGTGCCCCGGGGATCAGCGTCTTCTTGGGCGTCTCCCCCTATCTCCGACGGTTCAGTCACGGTCTGGACGTCGAGGCCGTCATCGACCGGGCCGCCGAGGTCCTGACCCTGATTCGGACGGAGGCGCCCCACGTCGAGCTTCGGTTCTCGACGGAGGACACCTTCCGGAGTCCGTGGGCCGACGTGTTTCGGGTTTACCTGGCCGTCGACCGTCTGGGGGTCGTGAACCGCCTGGGCGTGGCGGACACGGTCGGCATTGCTACCCCCTGGCAGGTCTACTCGATGGTCCGAACGCTCCGGCGGATGACCCGGGCCGACATCGAGTTTCACGGACACGACGACACGGGCTGTGCCATCGCCAACGCCCTGGCGGCCCTGCGGGCTGGGGCCACCCACATCAATACGACCGTCCTGGGGATCGGGGAGCGGGTCGGCATCACACCCCTGGGCGGGTTCATTGCCCGCCTGTACACCATAGATCGGGACCTCGTGCGGCGCAAGTACAACCTCGCCCTGCTTCCCGAGCTAGACCGGATGGTCGCTCAGACCCTCGGCCTGGAGGTGCCCTTTAACAACTACATCACCGGCTCGGCCGCCTTTGCCCATAAGGCGGGTGTGCACACGAAGGCCGTCCTGCATCATCCGGCCGTCTACGAGGTCCTGGACCCGGCCGACTTCGGCCTGAGCCGCTCGATCGCCATCGCCCACCGTCTGACGGGCTGGCACGCCATTCGACTCCGAGCGAACGAGCTGGGCCTGGAACTGACCGACGAAGAGATCCGCCAGGTGACGACCCAGGTGAAGGCCCTGGCTGACGAGCGACCCATCACGCTGGAGGACGTAGATGAGGCCCTGTACCGATGGGTCCAGGCGCGGGTCCCCGTCTCGGTGACTTCCCGGGGGCGGACCGATGGCGGCTAAGACGTTTGCCGAAAAGGCCCTGGCCCGGGCCGCCGGGCGGACGGCCGTCACGGCCGGGGAGGTCGTAGACGTCCGGCCCGACGTCGTCTTGAGTCACGATAACACGGCGGCCATCGCCCAGGTCTTCGCCAGCCTGGGCATTCGACGGGTCTGGGACCCCGACCGGATCGTTATCGTCCTCGACCATGCCGTTCCTCCGCCGACGCCCCAGCACGCTCAGAACCATGCCGAGATCCGACGGTTCGTGCGGGAACAGGGCATCCGCCACTTCTACGAGGTCGGTCGCGGGATCTGTCACCAAGTCGTCAGCGAAGAGGCCCTCGTCCTGCCCGGCCAGGTGATCTTGGGAGCCGACAGTCACACGACCCACTACGGCTGGATGGGAGCCTTTGGGGCTGGCGTCGGCCGGTCCGAGGTGGCGGCCCTTTGGGCGACCGGGGAACTCTGGCTCCGAGTCCCCGAGAGCCTGCGTATCGTCCTCCGGGGGCGGCTTCCCTTCGGCGTGACGACCAAGGACCTCTGCCTCCGGATCCTCGGCGACCTCGGGACCGACGGAGGTCTATACCTCTCCGTCGAGTTTCACGGGGAGGCTCTCCGAGAGTGGAGCCTCGAGAGCCGGATGGTTATCCCGAACATGATGGCCGAGTTCGGCGTCAAAAACGCCTATCTGCCCCCGGACGATGCCGTGTTCGATTGGCTGGCGGAGCGGCTGGCCCGTCGGACGGGTCGGCCATGGGCTGAATGCCGGGACCGTATCGCGGCCGGTGCCCTCTACCCGGACCCGGACGCCCGCTATGTCGCCGAGCATACCGTCGACTTAGACCGTCTGGAGCCCCTGGTCGCCTGCCCGCACGACGTGGACCGGGTCCGACCCCTGCGGGAGGTCGCCGGCACGCCGATCGATTACGCCTTCCTCGGGACGTGCACGAACGGGCGCCTGGAGGACATCGCCGCGGCCGTCGAGGTCCTGCGCGGCCGACGGGTCGCCCCGGGCGTGCGGTTCCTCGTCATCCCGGCGTCTCAGGTCGTCCTTCAGGAGGCCATCCGGCGGGGCTACGTAGCGACACTCCTCGAGGCCGGTGCCATCATCGGCGTACCCGGCTGTGGACCCTGCATGGGGAACCACATGGGGATTCCGGCACCCGGCGAGGTCGTCATCGCCACGATGAATCGCAACTACCGGGGTCGGATGGGACCGCGGGACGCCTCGATCTATCTGGCGAGTCCGGCCGTCGTGGCCGCCAGCGCCGTGACGGGCGTCATCACCGACCCCCGAGAGGTCGTCTCATGACGGTGATCCGGGGCCGAGTCTGGAAGTACGGGGACAATGTCAGCACAGACCTCATCTTTCCGGGATCATACACGTACACACTCCGGGACCCCGACGAGATGGCTCGCCACGTTCTGGAAAACCTGGACCCCCGGTTTGCCCAAGAGGTCCGGCCCGGGGACATCATCGTGGCAGGTCGGAACTGGGGCTGTGGGAGTTCCCGGGAGCAAGCCGTCACAGCCCTGAAGCGCGCTGGCGTCTCGGCCATCATCGCCAAGTCCTTTGCCCGGATTTACTTCCGCAATGCCGTCAACAATGGCCTTCTCCCCGTCATCTGTCCGGCGGCCGTGGAGGCCATCCAGGCCGGTGAGACGGTCGAGGTCGACTTACGCACGTGGACCGTCCGATGCGCGGCCGGCGAGTTCCCCTTTGCCCCGCTGTCGCCGACCGTCCTGGAGATCCTTCAGGCCGGCGGTCTGATCCCCCTGCTCCGTCGAAAATTGGGCACGGCCTCCCCGGAGGAGCGCGCATGAGTGCGGCCGCCTTTGAGCGCCTGGAACCCCCCACGCAGGGGGAGGTCATTCAGATTCGGGACGGCCGAGTCATCCCACCGGACCGACCCATCGTCCCCTTCATCGAGGGGGACGGCATCGGCCCCGACATCATGCGGGCCGCCCGCCTTGTCTTGGACGAGGCCGTTCGCCTCGCCTACGGCGGCCGCCGAGAAATCGTCTGGTTCGAAGTCTACGCCGGTGAGAAGGCCCAGGCCCTGTACGGTGAGCTTCTTCCCCAGGACACGCTAGAAGCCATCCGGACATACCGAGTCGCCCTGAAGGGTCCGCTGACGACGCCCGTCGGTGGCGGGTTCCGGAGTCTCAACGTGACCCTTCGGCAGATCTTTGACCTTTACGCCTGCATTCGGCCGGTTCGGTACTTTCGGGGGGTGCCTTCGCCGGTGCGGCATCCGGAGAAGGTGGACATGGTGGTGTTTCGGGAGAACACGGAGGACGTGTATGGGGGGCTGGAGTGGGCGGCGGGGAGTGAGGCGGCGGCTCGGTTGCGGGCGTGGTTGAAGGAGGCTTTGGGGGTGGAGGTTCGGGCGGATGCGGGGATGGGGCTGAAGGTGATGTCGGCCTATGGGAGCAAGCGGCTGGTGCGGGCGGCGTTACGGTATGCGGTGGAGCGGGGGCGGCGGAGTGTGACGCTGGTGCACAAGGGGAACATTATGAAGTGGACGGAGGGGGCGTTTCGGGAGTGGGGGTACGAGGTGGCGCGGGAGGAGTTTGGGGATTTGGTGGTGACGGAGGCGGAGGTGGGGGAGGTGTATGGGGGTGTCGTGCCGGCGGGGAAGGTAGTGGTGAAGGACCGGTTGGCCGACAACATGTTTCAGCAGGTGTTGCTGCGGCCGGAGGAGTATGACGTGCTGGCGACGCCGAACCTGAACGGGGACTACCTGTCGGATGCGCTGGCGGCGATGGTGGGGGGATTGGGGATGGCGCCGGGGGCGAACGTGGGGGACGGAGTGGCCGTCTTTGAGGCGACCCACGGGTCGGCGCCGAAGTACGCGGGCCTCGATAAGGTGAACCCGACGTCGCTGATCCTTTCGGGTGTGATGATGCTGGAGTGGCTGGGGTGGGGGGAGGCGGCGAGACGGGTCGTGCAGGGGTTGGAGGCGACCTTTGAGGAGCGGTATGTGACGTACGACCTGGCTCGGCAGATGGAGGGGGCGGTGGAGGTGCGGACGTCGCAGTTTGCCGAGCGGGTCGTCCGGAACATGGGGGGATAGGGTGACGGAGTGACGAGGTAACGGAATGACCCGTGGACTTCGTCACCCCGTCACTGGGCTACTCCCATCCGTGGAGGAAAGTGATGACAGCCCTGTGTCCCGAGTGCGAGGGCGTGGTTCGACTTACCGACGACGTCATGGAAGGGGAAATCGTTCCCTGTGCCGACTGTGGGACCGAGTTGGAGGTCCTGTCGGTCAATCCCCTGCGCCTGGGGCCGGCTCCGGAGGTCCAGGAAGACTGGGGGGAGTGACCGGTGTCTCTTTCCCGGCGGGTCGACATGCGGATCGCTGTCCTATGTTCCCAGATTCGGGTCGAAGAGAAGCTGATCTTTCAGGCCTTTGAACGGCGGGGCGTCACCGCCGAGCGGCTCGATCCCCGGACGCAGGCTTTTCGGCTGGATGACCCAGGGACCCCTTATGATGTGGTCCTCGATCGGTCCATCCGGTACGGCCATTCGCTGTACGTCCTACACGTTTTAGAAAGTCGGGGCGTGCGGTGCATTAACCGGGCCGCCGTCGTGGCCACCTGCGGGGACAAGGCCCTCACGAGCCTGGCCCTCTGGCGGGCCGGTGTGCCCACGCCGCCCACGGTCCTGGCCTTCACGCCGGAGTCGGCCTTGGCGGCCATCGAGGCCCTTGGCTATCCGGCCGTTGTGAAACCCGTCGTCGGCTCCTGGGGTCGGCTGGTCGCCCGCGTCAACGACCGGGATGCCGCCGAGGCCGTCCTGGAGGACCGGGCCACACTCGGCGACTGGCATCACCAGGTCTTTTACGTTCAGGCGTATGTCCCGAAGCCCGGCCGGGACATCCGGGCCTTCGTCGTGGGGGACGAGCCCATCTGCGCTATCTATCGGACCAGCGAACACTGGATCACGAATACAGCCCGAGGGGGCCGGGCGTCCCGCTGTCCCGTCGAGGGACCCATCGGGGACCTGGCCGTCCGGGCCGCCCGGGCCGTCGGCGGTGGCGTCCTCGCCGTGGACATCGTCGAGGCTCCCGACGGTCGGCTCTTCGTCCTGGAGGTCAATCACGCCATGGAGTTCCGCAACAGCATCGAGCCGACAGGCGTAGACATCCCGGGCTGTATCGTGGACTACGTCCTGCGGGTTGCCCGAGGGGAGGTCCCATGATCCGAGTCTCCATCGTCGGGGGTTCCGGCTATGTGGGGGGCGAACTCCTACGGCTCCTCCTGTGGCATCCCCACGTCGAAGTCCGCCAGGTCACGTCCGAACGCCAGGCTGGTCAGTGGGTTCACCGGGTCCATCCTCACCTGCGGGGCTTCACGGACCTGCGGTTCGTGCCCTCCGAACGGCTCGAGCCCTGTGACATCCTGATCCTGGCCATGCCCCACGGGCGGGCCATGCGGTCCATCGACCGCTGGGCCGGCTTGGCCGATCGCATCATCGACTGCTCGGCCGACTTTCGGCTTCGGGACGCGGCGGCTTACGAGCGGTGGTACGGCACGCCCCATCGGGCACCGGAGTGGTTGAACCGCTTCGTGTACGGCCTCCCCGAGGTCAATCGGGAGGCGATTCGTTCGGCCCGGTATGTAAGCGGTGTCGGCTGTAATGCCGTCGCGACGATCCTGGCCGTCTGGCCCCTCGTCCGAGCCGGTCTCGTGGACCCCGAGCGGGGCATCGTCGCCGAGGTCAAGGTCGGTTCCTCCGAAGCCGGCCGTCAGGCCGGTCCGGCGAGCCATCATCCAGAACGGAGCCGGTCCATTCGGTCCTACGCGCCCGTCGGTCATCGCCACACGGCTGAGGTCCAGGCGGTCCTGGGCCTGGAGGCTGTCCACCTTTCGATGACGGCCGTCGAGACTGTCCGGGGGGCCCTGGCGACCTGCCACGTCTTTTCCAGGGAACCCGTCACGGAACGGGACCTCTGGCGGGTTTATCGGCAGGCTTACGCCGGCGAACCCTTCGTCCGGGTCGTCCATGAACGGACGGGCTTATATCGGCATCCGGACCCGAAGGTCCTCGTCGGGAGCAACTATGCCGACGTGGGATGGGCCCTCGACGAGCGGACGGGCCGGATCGTCGCCTTCGGGGCTATCGACAACCTGATGAAGGGGGCGGCCGGGAATGCCGTTCAGTGTCTGAACCTCATGTGTGGGTTCGACGAGCGGACGGGCCTGGATGCCCCAGGCCTGTATCCGGTGTGATAAGGCAATAGGGCAGTAGGTAGGCGGTGGGGCAGTCCCGGCCCTGCACGCCCGTGTGGGGTGATTTACTCCACCCCTGCTCGCAAGAGGGGGTTAGAAGCGGATCCCTGCCCACTCCTGTGCAGGAGGGATCGAGTAACCCCGTTCTGGCGAACGGAGCTTGGAAGGGAGTCTCCTATTGCCCTACTGCCCGATTGCGTACTGTCCCACTGCCGCATGGCCGAATTGCCGGGAGGCTTTATGGACGTTCTGAAGGTCGGAGGTTCAGCGGGCTTGAACTTTGAGGCCATCGTCGCGGACGTGGCGGACCTCTGGCGGGAAGGCTACCGGATGGTCCTCGTCCACGGCGGGTCGGACGCCACGAATCGCCTGGCCGAGCGGCTGGGGCACACCCCGCGCTTTGTCACCTCCGAATCCGGCTACACGAGCCGCTTCACGGACCGTACCACCCTGGAGATCTTCTTGATGGCGACGGCCTTGATCAATCGGCGGTGGGTCGAGGCCCTGCAGGGACGGGGCGTAAATGCCCTAGGCCTCTCCGGCTTGGACGGGCGCCTCGTCGAGGGCCGCCGGAAAGACGTCTTGCGGGTCGTCGAAGCCGGTCGGGTCCGGGTTCTTCGGGGGGACTGGACCGGCGTGCCGGAGCGGGTCGACAGACGTCTTTTGGGATTTTTGATAGAATCGGGCTATCTACCCGTGATCGCCCCCGTGGCCGTCAGCCCCCAGGGGGAAGCCTTAAACGTGGACGGCGACCGCCTGGCCGCCGTCGTCGCCGGGACCCTCCGGGCCTCGACGCTCGTCATTCTGACGAACGTACCCGGTGTGCTCCGACGGTATCCTGACGAGGCGAGCCTCATCGGGCGGGTGACCCGGTCCGAGCTGGATGCCCTTGGGGCCTCCGTCCAGGGTGGGATGCGCAAGAAGCTCCTGGCGGCCGGCGCGGCCCTGGACGCCGGGGTCCGGCGGGTCATCATCGCCGACGGCCGACGGTCGTCGCCCCTGCGGTCGGCTTTGGCCGGTGAGGGGACGGTCCTTGAGGCCTAAACCAGCCCCTCGGGAATCGGAGGAGCGGGGTGGATTCCGTTCAGTGGCCTGCTCGACGACCTCGCCGGAACGAGCAGGGTGGGTGACGGTCGCGAGCCCGCTCGGGCGAATTCCAAGGGCTGGATGCCATATGACGGAGAGGGTCATGGTGGAAGTAGCGACGACTACGATGGCCCATGCTACGGACATCGAGGCTCGTCACGGGATCGGCGTCTTTGCCCTGCGGGGGATTACCCTCGTTCGGGGCGAGGGGGCCGTCGTGTGGGACGCCCAGGGGCGGGCCTATATCGACTGCACGTCCGCCCACGGCGTGGCCATCCTTGGGCACTGTCATCCGGCCGTCGTGGCCGCGATTCGGGAGCAAGCGGGCCGGCTCATCAACTGCACAGGCATCTTTGCGAACGACCAACGGGCCGCCCTCATGCAGGAGCTTGCCGAAGTCCTGCCTACTGGCCTGGACCGCTTCTTCTTCTGCAACTCGGGGGCAGAGGCCGTCGAGGCGGCCCTTAAGATCGCCCGGGTCGCCACGGGCCGTCGGGGCGTCATCGCCGCCCGGGGCGGGTTTCACGGCCGCACGATGGGTGCCCTGAGTGCAACCTGGGAGCCCCACTACCGAAAGCCCTTCGAGCCCCTCGTCCGGGGCTTCCGCCACGTCCGCTACAACGACCCCGCGGCCCTTGCCGAAGCCCTGACCGAAGCCGTCGGGGCTGTCCTCCTGGAGGTCGTCCAGGGAGAGGGCGGCGTACGCTTGGGCGACCCCGAGTATCTGCGGACGGCGCAATCCCTGTGCCGGGAGCGGGGTGCCCTCTTCATCCTGGACGAGGTCCAGACGGGATTCGGGCGGACGGGCCGCATGTTCGCCCTGGAACATTACGGTCTGGAACCCGACATCGTGTGCCTGGGCAAGGGTATCGCCGGAGGGTTCCCGATGGGGGCCGTCGCCCTGGGACCCCGGGTCTCGAATCTCTCAGTCGGCCAGCACGGCTCGACCTTCGGAGGAAATCCCCTGGCCTGCGCCGCCGCCCGGGCCACCCTCCGAACCCTCCGGGAGTTGGACTTTCCCCGGCAGGCGGCCGAAAAGGGTCACTACTTCCTGGAACGCCTCCGGGAACTTCAGAAGCGCAAGCGGTGGGTCCGGGAAGTCCGGGGCCTCGGGCTCATGATTGGCATCGAGATGCGGGTCAAGGTGGCCCCCATCCTCCAGGCCCTTCAGGAAAAAGGCGTTCTGGCCCTTAACGCCGGACCGACCGTCCTCCGGCTCCTCCCGCCCCTGGTTATCGGGTATGAACAGATCGACGCCGTCGTCGCCGCCCTCGACGGAGTCCTGGAATGAGGACCATCCGAAACAGATAGGGGAGGCGGAGTCTCATGAGGGGCTGAGACGATTCGGTAATACGGCAGAGGGCATGCAGCTATGAGCGGATGCCTTGGAGGGGACCCTGCATCGACTGCGTAATTCTCTGGATAAAGCACTGGGCTGTGGAGCTGTATTCGCATGGGGTGCTGAGACCGCGCCGTGCCTACTGACTGCCTCATTGCCCTCGATGACCCTCACCCCAGAACCACCCATTGCCCCATCGACCTATGGACGACTTTGAAGTTTTGCGACTCTTGGAAGCCATGCTCCGGATCCCCAGTCCCTCGGGGCAGGAGGCGGAACTGGCCGACTTTCTCGTCCGCCGGATGACCGACTGGGGCTTCCGGGCCTGGGTCGATGCCGCCGGCAACGCCGTCGGGGAAGTCGGCGGGGGTCCGAAGACCGTCGTCTTGCTCGGTCATATGGACACGGTCCCCGGCGAGGTCCCCGTTCGCTACGACGGAAACCGCCTGTACGGCCGGGGGGCCGTCGACGCCAAGGGTCCCCTGGCGGCCTTCATCGGAGCGGCCGCCCGATGGGCCCGGCGGGGCGACCGGCCGTATCGCCTGGTTCTCATCGCCTGCGTCGAGGAGGAAGCACCCTCTTCCCGGGGGGCCTTCTTTGTGCGAGACTTCTACCGTCCTGACTTCTGTATCGTCGGGGAGCCCAGCGGCTGGGACGGCCTTACGATAGGCTACAAGGGTTCCCTCCAGGCAGTCGTGCGCGTCGAACGACCCTCCGCCCACAGCGCTCACGGTCGTCCGACGGCGGCCGAGGCGGCCTGCGAGGCCTGGCTCCGCATCCGGGCCGCCGCCGAGGCCTTCAACGTCGGACGTCCCCGGATCTTTGACCGACTCTTGCCGGCCCTGACGGGTCTCCGAAGCGGCGGGGACGGCCTGACGGAGTGGGCCGAGCTGGACGTGCATTTGCGGCTCCCACCGGACCTGACCCCGGAGTCCGCTGAAGCATGGCTCCGAGAGCAGGCCGGAGAGAGCTGTATCAGGGTCCGGGGAGCCATCCCGGCGTGGGTCGGCCCCCGTACGACGCCCCTGCACCGAGCCTTCGCCCGGGCCATCCGCCGCGCGGGTGGGACGCCCCGGTACCTCCTAAAGACCGGCACGTCGGACCTGAACGTCGTGGCCCCGGTGTGGCAGTGCCCGGCTCTCGCCTACGGACCCGGCGACGCCGCCCTGGACCATACGCCGGAGGAGCACATCGTCGTCGAAGAGTTCTGGCGGAGCCTTCGGGTCCTGGAGACGGTTCTGGAAGAAGTGACGGTCGAAGGATAGGGCCGCCCCCGCCGTCCCGAGCTTCCCTTCACAGGGTCACGTATTGAAACCATTTCGTATGCCCCGGCGCGGCCAGGGGTACGCCGCCCGTGATGACGACGGGCGTCCCGGCCGGAAGACCCGCCTCGGTCCGGGCCCGAGCCTTCATTTCCTCGACGAGGGCGTCGAGGTCATCGTGGGGATGGACCATGAACGTTTGCACGCCCCGGACGAGACTCAAGAGCCGTCGGGTCCGTTCGTTGGGCGTAAAGGCCAGGATCGGCTGGCGAGGCCGGTAGCTGGCGATGATCCGGACCGTCGAGCCCGACCAGGTCGGGACGAGGATGGCCCGGACGTCCAGCCGATGGGCCAGCTCGTACACGGCGTAGCACACGGCGTGTTGGTGGGACGGGAGCACATCGTCCCGCCGGTAAGGGGCCAGGGGCCGTACGGTCCGCTCGAAGGCCTCGACCCGCTCGATGACCCGCCGAAGCGTGCGGACGGCCTCGACGGGATACCTTCCCCGCGCCGTCTCGTCCGACAGCATGATGGCGTCCGTCCCATCCAGGATGGCGTTCGTGATATCGGTCACCTCGGCCCGGGTGGGGGCCGGTTGCTCGATCATCGACGTGAGGACCTGGGTCGCCGTGATGACGGGTATGGCTCGGCGGCGGGCCTGACGGATGATCTCCTTCTGGTGAATGCCGATCTCCTCCAGGGGGAGCTCGACGCCCAGGTCTCCCCGGGCGACCATAATGGCGTCTGCCTCAGCCAGGATGGCCTCCAAATTCTGAAGCGCTTGGGGCTTTTCCAGCTTGGCGATGACCGGGAGGTCGGCGCCGAGGGTGTGCAGAAGACGACGGACGGCCCGGAGGTCCTCCGCCTCCCGCACAAAGGAGAGGGAAATCAGGTCGACCCCGGCCTCGACGCCCCAGGCCAGGTCCGCCCGGTCCTTGTCCGTCAGGGCCGGCAGGCCGGTCGGGACGTCCGGCAGGTTGACGCCCTTACGGCTAAACAGGAAGCCGCCGTGGATCACGCGGGTGATGACATGCCGGCCCCGAACGGCCTCGACGACCGTCGTGACCATCCCGTCGGCCATCAGGATGCGGTGGCCGGGCCGGACTTCCTCCGGGAGGGCCTCATACAGGACGGGGACCTCTCCCGCATGACAGGCCGAACCCGGCACGAGGACGACTTCGGCCCCGCTCTGAAGATGGAGGGGCTCCCGCTCAAGGGGACCGACCCGAATTTTGGGGCCGGCCAGGTCCAGCAGGATCGCTACTGGTATTCCCAGCCGGTGAGATGCCTCGCGCACGGCCCGGACGGCTTCCGTATGCGCGTCGGGCGTGCCGTGGGCCGCATTGATGCGCACGACCCGGACACCCTCGGCCAGGATCTCCTCCCAGCGACCTGCACAAGCCGGGCCGGCCGTCACGACGATCTGGGTCATGCGGGTCGAAACGGCCTCAATCGACGCAAATCGATATGCCACGTCGGACCTACCGCTCCTTTAAGATAAGAATGGATGCAGGATACAGGATGCATGATGCAAACCCGGTGTGCGCGTTTTTCGGTGGCCGGGCTCGGTCTTCGGCCCTCGGCGTCGGACTGGCTTAGGTACTGGGTATCAGGTACCCGGTGCCGGGTAATCCGAATCCTGGTCATTTCCATCCTGCATACCCCATGTGGGAGTTTTTTCGGAGCATGAACTGGGAATCCCGCCAGTATCCCGGCTTTCCCTTCCGATATCGGTATTCGGTACGGGTGCCAGGTACCCGGGACCTGATACCGGATTGACGCCGAGGGCTGGACACCGAGCCCCGAGGACCGAGTCGGACCTGCATCATGCATCCCTATCTTAACAAAGCAGTAGAACCCACCCATGGCATCCGACCTCTTCATCGTCACCCCGTCACTCCTACCGCCCCTTGCCTCACCGCTTTATTATCGGTAATAAGTTTATAGGAAAAATACAAAACTAAATGAAGCTTGTCGAATGAATTTCGAGTAGGACAAAGCCCCATCGACCTGAAGCCGGCGACGCAAGACGACCCCGACGCCGGCCGATACCCCGACGTTGGTCTCGTCCGGCAGGCCGTTATAGGCAAAGTCAAAGGCATCGGCCTCAAAGTCCCGCCCGTCGGCCGGCCGACGGTAGTGAATCCGCCGCTCCGGGTTGACGAAAAGACCGGCCCGAAGGGCGACGGGCGTCCGTCGGGTGAAGAAGACATACTCGATGCCCCCATGAAACTCCCACCGGTTGCGGACGAAAAACCGGTCCGGCGTCACGGCTGGCGTGTGGTTGGAAAAAACCCGGGCCTCCGGGTCAACGATCCGGGCGTACTGGACCCACAGAACGTCGGCCGCCAGCCGGAACGTGTCCCGCAGTCGGTAAGCGATCCCGACTCCGACCCGATTTGGGACCCCCATCGCCGCCTCGGTGACCTCCAGGGTCTGGACGGAACCGTCGGCCCGCTGGGCACGGAGTCGATTGCCCGTCCAGTGGATACGGGGATTGAACTCGCCGACGAGCGCCGCCTGGAAACGCCGAGACGGCCGGAGGACGAGACCGCCCGTGAAGCCAACACCCGTTGCCTGGTCGTCTAAGTCAAAGAGCAGGGCCGTCTGCCCCCGCCGGCAGTCGGGGTCCGGGATTGGGTCGCAGTTGTCCCGCCGGATCGAGCTGAGGACCCGAAGCTGGACGAGCTTCGCCGCCCCTCCGACGTCGAGGCGCCCGAGGCGAACGGCGACGGCCAGGCCGTATTGAATCCCCCTTAGGTCCAGCGTGCCTTCGGACTTGAACAGCCGTCCCAACTGACCCCGGTCGGGGTCCCACCATCCGGGAACCTCCCGCATGTCCAGCCGGTAATCGTCTCTCAACCGTAGGAACTCATGCCGGAAGACGGCGACGGTCCAGGTTCCCGTCGGGTAGGTCACGCTGAGAAACGATGGGAAAGCCGTGCGACCGCCAAACCGGGTCGGCTCGAGCGTAAACAGACTATCTCGGGCGGCCAGGCGTTCGATACCGTATTCGAGGACCTTAAATTCAAAGGCGACCTCGGGCCTCGCCAGGACGACCAGGCCGGCTGGATTCGTCTGGGCGGCCGTGGCGTCGTCGGCGAGTCCCAGAAAGGTCCCCCCCATGGCCGTCGCCCGGGCCCCCGGCGGGACGAAGTTGAACTCTACCTGCTGGAAAGATTCCAAGTCGACCTGGGCATGGGTCAGGGTGCTTCCGATCACCAGGACCGCACCCCAGATCCCTAAGACTCGACCGATCATTCCCGTCTCCGCCTCGATGCGAACGTCGGGATGGGGGAATCCAGGTTGCAAACCCCGTGGGGGTGTTTTTCGAAACATGAGCCGGGGATTCCGCCTGGGTCCCGGCCTTCCATTCAGGTCCGGTGTCAGGTACCCGGGGCCCGATACCCGGTACCGGATCGGCGCCAAGGACCGGATACCGAGCCTGGGACTACGTATGCAAAATACAGGATGCTCGATACGAAATGCAAGACGCCGATATTCGGACCTTCAACGGTGATACCTCCGGCGTTGTAGGGTTTGCATCCCACATCCTCCTCCTGTATCTTGCCTGTGGGGAGGACGTCATGGCCGTGAGGGTCGAGCGGTATCGGTTCACGGTGGACGACTACTATCGGATGTTGGCTTCGGGGATCCTGACGGAAGACAGCCGGGTTGAGCTCATTCGGGGCGAGGTCGTTGCGATGTCCCCCATCGGAAGCCGTCATGCGGCCTGCGTCAAGCGCCTGGTCCATATGCTGGGTTCTCAGCTTTTCGGACGGGCTATCCTAAGCGTCCAGGACCCCGTTCGTCTGAGTGAGGACACGGAGCCGCAACCGGACGTGGCTCTTTTGCGGCCCCGAGGGGACTTTTATGCGTCGGGGCATCCGGGGCCGGGGGACGTCTTGCTGGTCGTGGAGGTGGCCGAGGCGTCGGTCGAGTATGACCGGCGGGTGAAGGTGCCGCTGTACGGGCAGGCGGGGATTCCGGAGGCGTGGCTGGTGGACCTGGGGGCGGGGGTCGTGGAGGTTTATCGGCGGCCGGGGGGTCGGGGGTATCGGCGGGGGGGGGGGGACGGGG
>Ga0197143_1000106_pt1 | contig 91348 bp, 106 predicted proteins | sample GBS70_MetaG_FD_148603 | JGI IMG/M metagenome (GOLD analysis project Ga0197143, IMG submission 148603) | Sediment microbial communities from Great Boiling Springs, Gerlach, Nevada, United States - GBS 70_MetaG | ecosystem: Environmental > Aquatic > Thermal springs > Hot (42-90C) > Sediment... | reverse complement strand
GGGAATTACCTTGGCAGAAAGGTTTGCATCGAAAGGATGCAAAGTTTTAATTTTGGAAAAAAGGCATCATATTGGAGGAAATTGTTACGATTTTAAAAATAAAGAGGGAATTTTAATTCACAAATACGGACCTCATATTTTTCATACAAATTACAAAGAAGTTTGGGATTATCTCTCAAAATTTACTGAATGGATTCCTTATGAGCACAAGGTTTTAGGGTATATTGATGGGAAGTTTGTCCCGATCCCTTTTAATTTAAACACTCTTTACCAATTGCTTCCTGAAAGGGCTGAAAAATTAGAGAAAAAATTAATTGAAAAATTTGGCTATGGTGCAAGAGTTCCGATTTTAGAGTTAATGAAAGTTAAAGACAAAGAATTGAAATTTTTGGCAAATTTTATTTACAAAAAAGTTTATTTTGGCTATTCAAAAAAACAGTGGGGAAAATTACCAGAAAAGATGGATCCTTCAGTTACAGGTAGAGTGCCGGTTGTGGTTTCAAGAGATGACAGATATTTTCACGATAAATACCAAGGAATTCCAAAAGAAGGTTACACAAAAATGTTTGAAAGAATGCTCAAAAATAAAAACATTGAAGTTAAATTAAATACTGATTTTCAAAAAGTTAAAGGAAAAATAAAATACGATTTGATGTTTTATACAGGACCTATCGATGAGTTTTTCAATTTCAAATTTGGTAAATTAAAGTATCGGTATTTGAAAATTAAATTTAAAACCTTGAACAAAAAAGACTATCAACCTTCAGCTGTTGTTAATTATCCTGAATTAAAGTATAAATTTACTAGGATTACGGAATTTAAAAAATTAACTCAACAAAATCACAGCAAAACAACAATCGGAATTGAATATCCTGGAGAAGAAGGTTTTATGGCTTGGCCATTTTTAGATGAAAAAAATAAAAAAATTCTCAAAAAATATTGGAATGAAGCAGAAAAATTAAAAAAGCAAAATATTTACTTTATTGGTCGTCTCGCTGAATTTAAATATTATAATATGGACGAGGTGGTAAAAAATGGGTTAAATTTGTTCAATAAAATATTTTATGGAAAATAAAAAAGAAAAAATTGCAGCAGTAGTAGTTACCTACAACAGAAAGCATTTGTTGAAAGAATGCTTAGACGCTTTGCTTTCTCAAACAAGACCATTAGATAGCATAATCGTAATCGATAATGCTTCCACCGATGGCACGCCGGAGTTTTTAAGAGAAAACGGTTATTTAGATAATTCTAAAATAGACTACGTAAGATTACCGGAAAATACTGGAGGAGCAGGAGGTTTTTATGAAGGAGTAAAAAGAGGTTATGAGAAGGGATACGATTGGCTTTGGTTAATGGATGATGACGCTGAACCAAAGAAAGACGCATTAGAAATGTTAACTAGATATTTCAACTCAGAAGAAATAAGCGCTTTATCATCTCTACCCATCAGTGTAGAAGGAAAAATTCTTCATCATCGAGGAGAATTTAATAATTTCAAGAATGTACTTTCTGGAATGGCAAAGAAACTTACTTACGATGAGCTACAAAAAGATTTTTTAGAAACAGATTGGGTATTATTTTTAGGGATTCTTCTAAAAAAAGACGCGATTTCTAAAGTAGGGTTTCCTAAAAAAGAATTTTTCATCCATTATGACGATCTTGAATACTGCATCCGATTAAGGAAGGTGGGTAAAATTTTTTTGATTCCAAAAAGTATTATAATTCATAAAGAGATTGGAAGAAAAGACATCGAGAAAGTTTTTTTTGGAAGGGTGATAAGAAGGAGAAATTTCAAAAATTTTTTCATCTATTATTATAACCTAAGAAATTTGATTTGGTTAGGCAAAAAATATTCAAGAAATAGACTTTTATTTTATCTAACAATGATTAAAAAAGTCATTAAGCACATACTGGGCATAATTCTTTTCGATGATAGGCATAAAATCAAGCGAATAAAATTGATTTTAAATGCAATGATTGCTGGTTTAAAAGAGGATTTTGATAATAACAAACCCAAAGAAATTTTATATGGAAAATGACGCTAAAATTTTTGCTGTAATAGTTTGTTATTTTCCGGAGAGGGAGATTCTCGGGAAAACGTTAGAAAGTTTATCTTCGCAGGTCAAGAAAGTTATTCTTTGCGATAACACTCCAGGGGGAAGCGAGCTTGCAAGAAAATTTAAGCAAAAAATTTCTAATTTAGAAGTGATTTATCTCTTAAAAAACACTGGGATTGCGGTAGCTCAAAATGTGGGGATTAAAAAAGCAATAGAGGAGGGAGCAGATTTTGTTTTGTTAAGCGATGAAGATACAGTTTATCCTGAAAATTATGTGGAAGAAATGTTAAAGGCGTATTTTTCTTTACCAGAAAAAGAAAAAATTGCGGTTATTGTTCCGAATTATGCTGATATTAATAGAATGGGAGAAAGGCGAGGGTTTATTATTTTCAAAAATCTTCTATGGAAAAGAATTCTACCAGAAAAAGGACTTCACGAAATTACTCAGGCAATCGCTTCTGGAATGATAATACCTACGAAAGTTTTTAAAGATGTAGGATTAATGTACGAAGATTTGTTTTTAGATTGGATTGATCTTGAATGGTGTTGGAGAGCGAGAGCAAAGGGATATAAAATAATTGGTAATGCTGATGTTGTTATTTATCATCGACTCGGAGATGTTGGAAAGAAATTAGGAAAAAGGTTTTATCCCGTTCATTCAGAAATTCGTCACTATTATATAATTAGAAATTGCGTTCATTTGGCTCTGAGGAGCCCTTATATAAATTTTTTAATGAGACTCAATTTATTGTACAAAAGTATAAGAAATACAATCGGTTATTCAATTTTGGGTACTCCACATCTTAAACATTTTTTTTATTGTCTAAAGGGTATTTTTCATGGTGTCATTGGACGCTTGGGGCCACTTGAAACAAAATGAATGAAGAAATTCAACTTTCAATAATCATTGTCACTCATAACTCAAAGGACTTTTTAAGAAAATGTTTAAAATCAGTTTTTGAAAAGATAAAAAATTTGAGTTTTGAAGTTTTGGTGGTTGATAATGCCTCAACTGATGGGACCTTTGAAATGCTAAAAAATGAGTTTCCTCAAGTGAAAGCAATTTTTAGTAAAGAGAATTTAGGTTTTGCCAAGGCAAACAATTTGGCAATAAAGAAAGCAAAGGGAAAGTATATTTTTTTACTCAACCCAGACACGATTTTATTAGATGAGAATTTTGAAAAACTAATTGATTTTATAGAGAAAAATCCAGATGTTGGAGCGGTAGGTCCGAAAGTTTTGAATTCCGATTTAACTATCCAACACCAATGCAAAAGAAGTTTTCCAACTCCTTGGAATGTTTTTTGTTATTTCTTAGGTTTGGCGAAAATTTTCCCAAAAAGCAAAATTTTTTCAGGTTATTTGCTAACTTATTTGGATCCAGAGAAGATTCAAGAGGTTGATTCTTTGTCTGGTTCCGCAATGGTGGTGAAAAGAAAAGTGATAGAAAGAGTTGGGATGATGGATGAAGATTACTATCTATACGGAGATGATTTAGATTGGTGTTACAGAATAAAAAGCGCAGGCTGGAAGGTTATTTATTTCCCAGAGACAAAAATTATCCATTATGGAGGAAAAGGAGGAACTGGAAGGAAACCTTACTTGAATATTTATCATTTTTATAAAAGTGCCTTTATTTTCTATAGGAAGCATTTAGCAAAAAAATATTTCTTTTTAGTTAATTGGCTAGTCTATCTTGGAATTTTTTTGAGGTTTTTGACTGCTGTGATTATTAACTTCTTTAAAAAGGAAAAAACCGTCGGCTCTAAAAAACCTTAAATTTACTTTCAAAAACAAAATTCGTTGCCCCTCCGATATTTCCATGAGTAATACAAATTAAAATTTTCATTGTTTTAATTTTACTTTAATTTTTTCCTCTTTACAAAAAATGCTTTTTTGATAAAATTCTGTTAGGGGACAATCTTGTCCCTTAAAGGAAATGAGTATGAAAAAGCTAAATCCAATTTTTGTCATAACAAAGCTGAAAGAGTCAAAACTTAGAATTTTTACAACCTTGGATTTCCAAAGGATTTTTGATGTTGATTATGAAGTCGCAAAAAAGGCAATTTCCCGATATGTCAAAAAAGGAATTTTGACTAAGCTTAGAAAGGGATTGTATTTTTTCACAGAAACTCCTCCTCTTGATTTTGAAATAGCAAACAAGCTTTATTTTCCATCTTATGTTTCTTTTGATACTGCTTTGGCTTTTTATGGAATAATTCCAGAAACAGTTTATGAAATAATTTCATCTACCACAAACAAAAGCAAAGAGTTTTTAATCAATAATCTAAAATTTTCTTACAGAAAGCTAAAAAAAGAGTACTTTTTTGGATATTCTCCAAGGAAAATTCAAGATAGAGTAGTTTTAATTGCTGAACCAGAAAAAGCGTTGGCTGACCTTTTATATTTTGTTAGTTTAAGAAAAAGAAGTTTTGAGTACGAAAGGATTAATTTAAAAAAAATAAAAAAAGAAAAGTTGATTAAATTCGTAAAGCCTTTTAAAAGGAAAGAAATTTTAAATTTGATTGAAAAAATTTATGATTGATTTTGAAAAAATTATTCAAATAGCCAAAACATCGCAATCGAGAATTGAAAATGTTGTGAGAGAATACATCCAGCATCTATTTTTATTCTATTTTTACCAGCAAAGAGGATCCGAAAATGTTTTATTCAAAGGAGGAACTGCCTTGAAAATAATTTATCAAAGTCCAAGGTTTTCTGAGGATTTAGATTTTAGCTCCGCAAATTTTTTAACTAAAAAGAAAATTGAGGATCTTTTTCTAAATACTTTGTTAAATATGGGCAAGGAAAATATTGAAATTGAAACGAAAGAAAGTAAATTTACCTCCGGTGGATTTTTGGGAATAATTTTTTATAGCGTTTATGGGTTTAAAAATGAAATATTTTTTGAAGTGTCATTTAGGAAGAAAAAATTAAAAAAGGAAATAATCACGGTTATTTCAGATTATCTTCCCCCATATATTTTATTTCAACTCTCTCCTGAAGAGATTGTTAGAGAGAAAATAATGGCTCTTTTAAAAAGAGGAAAACCGCGCGATTATTACGATGTTTATTTCATTCTTAGACATCCAATTTTGAGAAAATACTTAAAAGAAAGTGAACTAAAGGCAGTAAAAGAAAACCTTAAAAAAACAGAAATTAATTTTAAAAAAGAACTGAGCGTTTTATTGCCCCAAACTCATCATCAGGTTTTGAAAAATTTTAAAAGAAATTTTCTTTCTGAAATTGAAAAGTATCTTTAGTTTTTACTCTTTTTTAAAAAACAGTTGAAAAGTTTTTAATAAAATTTTTAGATCCAAAAACAAAGAACGATTTTTAATGTAATAGAGGTCATATTGAAACTTTTCTAAGGAATCTTCGATTGATCTTGCATATCTGAATTTTATTTGAGCCCAGCCAGTGAAACCTGGTTTTATTATGTGGCGCAAGTTATAATAAGGGATTTCTTTTTCCAATTTCTCAACAAATTCTGGTCTTTCTGGTCTGGGACCTACTAAAGAAATATCTCCCTTTAAAACATTTATCATTTGAGGAATTTCATCTAAATGAAACCTTCTTAAAAATTTTCCCACTTTTGTTACTCTTTGATCCTCTATCTCTGCCCATTTTGGTCCCTCCTTTTCTGCATCTTTAATCATCGATCTAAACTTTATTAATTCAAAAATTTTTTTATTTTTTCCGACTCTTTTTTGAATGTAAAATATGGGTCCTCCATCTTCGATCTTTATTGCTAACGCAATTAATGACCAAAAAGGAAGAGTAAAAAGTAAAATTGTGAAGGCCATTATTAGATCAAATACTCTTTTAAATTTATCGTAAATTCTTTTTTCTCCTTCTTTTAAGTTTTTGAAGAGCCAAATTTTAGAAATGGAAGAAGTAGGAATTTTTTCTGCAACTTTCTCATAAAAACTGGGGAAATCTATAAAATTTACTCCAAGAAATAAACAATCATAAAAGAAATTTTGAAATTTTGGATCTTTTTCGATTTCTTCAGTAAAAACGAGCGTACCAATTTTTTCTTTTTCTATTTGTTCTACCGGGTTTTTTGAAAGATCTAATTCTTGAAGTTTATATCCCAAATAAGGTTTCTTTTCTATTTCTTTTTTTAGGTTTTTTATTTCAATTCCTTCCCCTAAAATGGCTACGCTCTCTAAAAGATGTGCAGAAAATATGGATAGAAAAACTTTTCTTGTGAGGAGGAATAAAACTGAAAAAATCAACGAATTTAAGAATAAAATCGTTTTTGGGGTAATTTTAAAATAGGGAACAAAATAAAAGAGTAATACTCCTACGATGAAGTTAAAAGTCATTACAGAGGATGTTTTGAAGAATAACGAAGTTTTTAAAAATTCAAACTCATAAAAACCAAGTATGTAAAAAATTATCAACCAAAGAAAAAACAAAACCGTAAAAGGTAAAAGATGAATGAAAAAAGTTTCAATTTTAAATTCTCCAAAATGTCTCAAAAGAAGAGCTAGAAATAGAGAGAAATACAAGAAAAAAATATCAGAGAAAAATAAGAGATATCTCTTCCACCTTACCCCCATTCCTTTACATTAAAACGGGAGTTTCTTAAAATCAAGTAATGGCAAAACTCAAAGAAAGTGAGCTTTTGTTGGGAATTATTCGTTTTTGTGTTTATTTGATTTTATTTACCCCCTTAATTTTAAGTTCAAAATTTTTCTTTCCTTTCGTTGGACCAAAAAGTTTATACTTTTTTGCAATTTCTGAAATTATTTTCTTTTGCTGGCTTATTTTGATTTCTATTGCTCCAGCTTATCGGCCCCAAATTAATCTTCTTTTAATAGCATTATCAATTTATCTTTTGGTGGTTATTTTAGCCTCTATTTTTGGAGTAAACCCTTCTTATAGTTTTTGGTCAAAGTATGAAAGAATGACTGGAGTTTTAATGCATTTACATTTGTTTGCCTTCTTTTTAGTTTTAAGCTCAACATTTAAAGAAGAAGATTTTAAAAAATTTTTTGGAGTTTCTATTTTTGTAGCAGTTTTAGCTTCTTTAATTGCTCTCATTAATATCAAAAATCCAACAATGAGAGGAGGAGGGACGATTGGTAATGAATCCTTTTTGGGCACTTATTTACTTTTTAATATATTCTTTGCCTTCTATTTAATCTTTAAAACAGAAGGACTAGCAAAAATTTTTTCTATAATTGTTTTCTCCTTTTTGACAATTTCTCTTTTGTTGATAGGCATTAATCTAGAAAATCTTTCTTTTTTTCAAATTCTTCACTCAATATTTTTCAAGCAAGGAGCTAGAGCAGCAAAACTTTCTTTTTATGGGGGCTTAGTTTTGTTATTTTTCTTTTGGCTCATTGCTTCTCGAAAGAAAATTTTGAAAATTTCTGGTATTTTTTGTTTAATTTCTTCAATAATTTTTGTCATTTTTGTTTTTTATTCTCTGTTGACTCAACCAGAGGGTCTTTTCAGGAAAACGATCGAGAAAGAAGTTGGAAGCTTTGGTGGAAGGTTTCCCGTTTGGCGAGGAGCTTGGCAGGCATTTTTAGAAAGACCTTTATTGGGGTGGGGGCCTGAGAATTTTGAATTTTCTTTTATAAAACATTACAACCCCTGCATGCCAACACCAGAATGCGGAGGAGAAATTTGGTTTGACAGGGCCCACAATATAATTTATGACACCCTAATTTCAACAGGAATTTTGGGAATGATTTCTTATTTGTTGATTTTTGCATCGATTTTTTACATCCTTTGGAAAAACTTTGTTAAAAACAAAACCGATTTTCTTGCTCCTGGAATTTTTTCTTCACTTTTTATTGCTTATTTTGTCCAAAATTTAACTGTCTTTGATATGGTCTCTTCGTTTATGGTATTTTTTTTATCTCTAGCTTTTGTTGCCTCTTTCGAAAAAGAGTTTCCGAAAAAGGAGATTAGAACGTTGAATCCAATTTATTTATTTTTTGTTTCAATCTTATTTTTGCTTTGTTTTGTAGAATTTGTAATTTTACCTTTTTTGACAGATGGTTACGTTATTTCAGCAATTCGAGAAGCACCAGGAAGGCCTCAAAGGTTAGAATATTTTAAAAAAGCTCTTTCCACTTCTCCCCTGGGAAAATTCCAAATTAGGCAATTTTTTGCAGAAAACGAAATGATGGCAATAGATTTTAGTCATCTAAACGAAAACATAAAAAAAGAAATTGAATTTTTAATAGAAGAATTAAAAAAGAGTATCAAAGAATCTCCGCTTGATTTTAGATCCTTTTTGAGATTAGGAGAGCTTTATAACATTTATATATTTTTCGATTCTACGAAAATCTATGAGGGAGAAGAAATTTTGCGAAAAGCAATAGAAATTTCTCCAAAAAATCAACAAGGATATTTTTCTTTGGCTCAAAATTTAATCTATCAAACAAGATTTGAGGAGGCTATCTTTTTAACTCAAAAAGCTGTCGATTTGGAACCAAAATACAAATATGCTCATTTTGTTTTAATCAGAGCACTAAAAATAGCAAACAAAGAAGATTTAGCAAGACAAAAACTTGAAGAAGCAATCAAAATAAATCCTGCATGGGAAGAGGATCTTAAAAAAGCCTTAGGCTCTTGACATTTTACGTAAAATTTGCTAACAAGTAATCGTGGGTGTCTCCTATCCCACTTTGGTGATAGGATAACCCGATGCTAAGCGCAGCGACGGACCTTACTCGAGCAAGGTCCGTTGCTGTTTTTATAAAGATTTTCTATAATAAAACTGGCCGGAGGGCTGGCACCCACATAAGTCTTGGCATCGGGGTAAAAACCCCCTCCGGCCATATTTTTTATAACTCTCAGATAAAAATTTTTCATTCCATTTCTTAAAATGTACTAATCAATTTCAACTTGTAAACTTCAGCTTACACTTTAAATTCTTGCCCCCGACTTCAGCTTAACTCTTTACTTATTAAATTTTGAGAATTTACCACTAAATAATTGTCAATTACTTGTTTGCTACTTACTGAGGTTGGTTTCTTTCGTCTGACTTCATTCAGTTGTTTTTTCACATCTTGACATGATTTCTTGTAGTGCAAAAATTAAATAAGATCTACCCAATAAAGGGGGCACAGATCTTCACAAGCATTGGTCGAGTGCTTGTGTGTAAAAAGCTTCTTTTAAAAAAGACATGGCAAAGAAAAAGGCAAAGAAAAAGAAAAAATAATTTTTTACCCCCACTAAAAAGTGGGGGTCACCGTTAGATGAGAGTAATCATTAAAGCAACCAAAATTGAATTAACACCAGAATTAAAAAAATTTGTTGAGGATCAAATTAAGTCTCTTGAAAAGTTTGCAAAAAGGAGTTTTGGAGAAGATTACTACCCCAGGTTTTTAAAAAAGAAAAAATCAAAAATACAAGCTAGAGTGGAAATAAAAGGAAAGGAGAGAGGATATTATTACGTAGAATGCAATTTAGATTTTCCACAAAAAGTAATAAGAGCTGAAGGGTTGAAAAAAAACCTAAAATCTGCTATATACGAAGTGAAGGATGAATTGCAGAGAGAAATCAAGGAATTAAAAGAAAAATTTTTTGCAGAACTCAAAAGGGGAGCCAGAAAATTAAAAAGAGAATTAAAAATTTCTGCAGCAGCAAGCTTGAAAGAAGGAAAGAGAGTTTTGCAAGAAGGCATTTAAAATTTTAAATTTGTAATTTCAACATTTTCATTTAGGATTGATCGCTTTTTTTACTCTTTGTTTTTCCTCTCTTTTTGAGAGGAAAGCTACCAGGAAGAACTCCTGGGTGTAAGCGATCAATCCTTTAAAAACCATGAAAAAAACAAAGAGGTCCTTATGGGCCAAAAGAAAATTAAAAAAACAAAATTCATTAGGAATCCATTTGATTGCCGACTTTTGGTTTGGAAAAAAAATAGAAACTCCAAAAGAATTGGAGAAGATTTTAATTAAAGCAGCAAAGAAATCTGGAAACGTTCCTTTAAATTTTTCTTATCATAAATTCAATCCCCAAGGAATTACTGGGGTTTTATTATTGGCAGAATCCCATATTACTTTTCATTCATGGCCCGAATTTGATTACTTAGGGATTGATATCTTCAGTTGTGGCAAGAAAGCTAAACCAGAAGAGGGATTGAAATACCTTAAAAAGATTTTAAAGCCAAAAAAAGTTGAAATTTTTTTAATAGAGAGAGGGAAGGTTGAAGGAAAAGTATTGAAAGAGTACCCAAACTAAACTGGAAGAAAATTTCTCAAACCCAACAGGGAAAAATTGATAATTTGCTTTGCTTCTCTATAACCCTTCACGCTATAAGTTGAGGAAGAATTTTTCAAAAATTAATACCAAAATGAAAAACCTAAGAACAATCTATAAAAGATTCTTAAAATTTAAAAAAGCACAATATTGCAAGGATGTTAAATTCTGGTTTGGTGTTGAAAAAGGGAAATTTTCCAAAGAAGAAATTTCTGAAGTAATTGAAAAGTACGAAATAGAAAGTTTCATAAATTTTTTTAGAAAAATTCGAGATATCATTTTTTCTGAGAATCCTCTTTCTTTAACCACTGTTTGGTCTGAAGATCAATGGCCTCTTTATTATTGTCTTTCTTTTCTCAAACGAGAAAAAATAATTGAGTTCAAAAAAGGGGGGCGATTGAAATTACTCAATAAAGAATTCTCAAAAATTTTTATTAGAAAAAAGAACGAAAAAGAAATCCAAGACATTTTAGAAAGGAAATTAAAAATAAACTTGCACCCTCAATCTCCCTCAAATTACATTTTCGGGGGAAAGATTGTTTCATCGTATGACCAATTACCAATTTCTCTCTCTTCGGCAATATTTATAGTCAAAAAAATTTTGGAATATTTACCTTTGAACAAAAAATTTTTGTTTGTTGGAGACGATGATTTTGTATCACTCTACCTTTGTTTAACAGAACCAAAAATTGATGTTTTGGTAATTGATATTGATGAAGACCTTTTAGAAAAAATTAGAAAATTTGCAAAAAAATTCCATTTGAAAATAGAAACTAAAAAAGTAGATATTACTAAAGTTAAAAAATTGAATGAAAGTTTTTACGGGTTTTTATGTAATCCAGTTTACACTTTTGAGGGAATAAAAACTTTTGTAAATTTCGGAGTGAATCAGATCAGCAAGGATGGAGGATATGTCTTTTTGAGCATAAGCGATGAAGCCATAGGCAATAGGATAGTTTTTCTGGAAGAATTTTTCGCAAAAAAGAAATTAAAAATTGAAGAAGTAACAAAAGGCAATGTTTTTTATCCCTTCAATTTCGCCCACCCAGAGGATGAGGTGATATTTGAAAGGTTGAAAAACTTTTTTGATGAAAACGCCATTAAAAGATCTCCAATGATTGGAGCCTCCTTTTGGGTGTGTGAGTATTTTCCTTTTGAAATCCCAAGACCCAAAAAGCAACCCCTTTACGCTTATTTATAACTATGAAATTTTCTCCTTTCAATTTTGGTGGTCTTGAAAAACAAGATTTTCACCGGGCTAAGGTTGTCATTTTGCCAATTCCATTTGAAGAAACTACAGATTACATAAAAGGCACAATTAATGGTCCAGAGGCGATAATTTCAGCTTCTAGAGAATTGGACGAGGTTTATCAAAAAAACCTACCAATTTTTACTTTTGACGAAATTGAACTTGAAGGAGAAACAATAAAAGAGAAAATGGAAGATTTGGAAAAATTTATTTTAAAAATTTTGAAACAAAAGAAAATTCCTATTTTAATTGGAGGAGAACACACAATTTCTTTTGGGAGTATTACTGCTTTTTACAAAGAATATCGAGACAATTTCTCTGTCTTACACTTAGATGCCCATTGCGATCTTCTTGATGAGTACAAAGGAAGTAGGCTGAACTATGCTACGGTAATGAGAAGAATAAGAGAATTAGGAACTAAAGTTGTTTCAGTGGGAGTTAGGTCGATTGATGAAAAAACTCTTCAGTATGTGAAACAAAATAAAATAAACATTTTCACTTCCTCTCCAATATCTTTAGGTAAGATACTGAAACATTTGAAAAAAAATGTATATTTGTCCCTTGATTTTGATGTTTTAGATCCTTCAATTATGCCTTCTGTTTCCAATCCAGTTCCTGGAGGGTTGACCTTTGAGGATATTATAATTTTAATTGAGAAACTAGGTAGGACTAAAAAAATTATTGGAGCTGATGTAGTTGAATTCTGCCCGATCCCGGGTCTTTCATTTCCAGAGTTTTTAGCTGCAAAAATAATTTATAAAATTTTAGAAACAATTTTAAATCAACCACCATGAGACCATTCATTCTTTTTATCAATGGATCTCCAAGAAAAAGTGGAAATACTGTGAGGTATTTGAAAGCGATAATGAAAGGAGCAGAAAAAGAAAGAGCAAAGGTTGAACTGATTCACTTGATAGATTTTAAAATTTTACCTTGTCTTGGTTGTTATTCTAATTTCCCGAAAAGTTGTACTTTTCCTTGCAAACAAAGAGATGACATGGAAAAACTTTACCCTCTTTTGTTAAAAGCACAAGGAATTGTTTTGGGCTCCCCTTCTTATTGGTTTTCAGTATCAGGTTTGGTAAAAAATTTTATCGATAGACTAACTTCTCTCGAAAACAATGGATTTTTACTCGAAGAAAAAATCTTTGCTGCAGTATCTTGTGCCCAAGAATCTGGAGGAGATGAAGTTACTCACTATTTAATTTCTACTTTTAACGAAATGGGCTGTATCATTCCTCCTTTTGCTTGTCCATTTTTCAACGAGAAAAGCAAAGGTACTTGGCAGAAAAAAGAATTAGAAATTTTGGGCAGAAATATTGTAAGATTATCTAAAGTAGTAAAGAAGGCTAACCTTTTATAAACTATTGACAAAAATCCCCTTTTCTTGTTATTAATCAACCATTGTCGTCTATGGTACCGCGGTATTTTTTTCTAACAAAGGGAGTAGGAATTCACAAAAACTATTTGCAAGCTTTTGAATTAGCATTGGAAAAAGCTGGAATTGCAAGATTTAATTTAGTCCCAGTTTCTTCAATTTTACCTCCAGGATGCAAAAAAATTCCAAAAGAAGAAGGTTTAAAATATTTGAAAGATGGTCAAATTGTTTTCAGTGTACTTTCTAAAAACGCTACTAACGAGCCAAACAGATTGATAGCAGCTGCTATTGGATGCGCGATTCCCGCAGATTCCAATCAGTACGGTTTTATCGCAGAACACCATTCTTGTGGACAAACTCAAGAAAAAGCAGGAGAATACGTAGAAGATTTAGCAGCCTCAATGTTAGCTTCAACCTTAGGGATCCATTTCGACCCAGATTTAGCCTGGGATGAAAGGGAAAAGGTCTTTAAAATGTCAGGAAAAATCATTTATACGACAAATATCACTCAAACTGCAGAAGGTCACAAAGATGGTCTTTGGACCTGCGTGGTGGCAGCTGCAGTTTTTGTGCTCTAAACATGAAAAAAAATAAGTATCTTTCAAAGAGATTAAAAACCATCGAAGTTAAAAAGGGAAAATCAATCTCTTCCCTTCTTAAAGAAATGTCTCAAACGGGTTTTCAAGGGAAAAAGTTAGGAGAAGTGGTTGACGTTTTTGAAAGGATGGTTAGAGATAAAACCACCACTATTTTTTTCGGGTTCGCTGGTTCAATGTCAACTACTGGTCAATGGAAACTGGTTAAATGGCTAATGGAAAAAAGATTCATTGATGTCTTTGTACCTACTGGGGCTAATATTTCTGAGGATATTCAAGATACTCTACACGGGTATTATCAAGGACATTGGTTAGTAGATGATGAGGAACTTTGGAGGTTAAAAATTTTCAGGTACTATGACGTATTCACTGACGGCGAAAAATATCGCAGGATGACTGACCTCATTAAAGAGTTTGCTCTTACTTTAAAAGAAGATTACCCTTATTCAACCAGAGAATTTTGCTGGCTTTTCGGAAAGTTTTTAGCAGAAAGAAAAATTGACTCTCTTTTAGCAACTGCCTACAAAAAGAAAATTTACGTTTTTTGTCCAGCCTTGGTTGATTCAGAATATGGAATTGCATTAGTTTTGGCCCTACGAAATCACAAAAAGCATATTATTTTAGATCAAACAAAAGATTTTTATGAAATTACGCTAATTGGAGAAAGAAGCAAAAAAACGGGAGCAGTATATATTGGAGGAGGAGTACCTAAAGACTTCATTCAAATGGTAGCTGCGGAAAAAGGAGTAATAAAAGGAGAAAAACTTGATTATCCTCACCATTATGCAATTCAGATTACCACTGATTCTCCTCAATGGGGAGGATTATCTGGAGCTACTTTTGAAGAAGCGATTTCTTGGGGAAAAGAAACAAAAATAGGAAATAACGTTCAATGTTATTGCGATGCTACCATCGCTTTACCTTTAGTTTGTCATGCTTTGGCAGAAAGAGTTGGCAATCTTCAAAGAAAACCACCTAAATTCTTAGAAAAATTATTTAATGAGCCGATTTAAAGATGATTTACCCTTTAATTTTTTAGCCCTGGAAAACCAAGACCCCAAAAAGTCAAAAGTTTGGATTTTGCCCGTACCTTTTGAGGCGACGGTTTTTAATTTAGGAGGAACCAAAGAAGGTCCAAAAGCAATTATCGAAGCCTCGAGAAACATTGAGCTTTTCGACGAAGATTTAAAAAAGGAAATTTCCAAAATTGGAATTTTTACCTTACCTTTTTTATTTCTGACAAAAAATTCTCCCAAGGAGGCCATTTTGCAGTTACAAAGAGTAGTAGAGGAAATTCTAAAAAGTAAAAAATTTCCAGTGATACTTGGAGGGGAACACACTCTAACATTAGGTTCTGTTTTAGCTTTTAAACAATTTTTTAAAATTGATTTTTCAATCTTACAACTTGATGCTCATTGTGATTTAAGAGATGAGCTTGAGGGGACGAAATATCATCATGCAACTTTTGCTAGGAGGATTGTCGAGGATTTAAAAATTAAAATTTGTCAAGTCGGGGTTCGAGCTCTTTCAAAAGAAGAATTCGATTTTATCAACAAAACAAAAAGAAAGATCAAGGTTTTTTATAAAAAGAACTACAACAAAAAAGAGATTTTGGAATTTTTAACAAGAAAAGTTTACATAAGCTTGGACCTTGATGTGTTAGATCCTTCAATTATGCCATCAGTAGGAACTCCAGAACCAGGAGGTTTTTTATTTGAAGAGCTTTTAGGAATTATAAGAGATGTAGCCAAAGAGAAAGAAATTGTGGGTTTTGATATAGTGGAGCTTTCTCCAATTCCTGGGCTTTTTGCCCCCAATTACTTAGCTGCTAAAATAATCTCTAAAGTTTTGGGAGTTATTTTTGAGAAAAAATTTTGAAAACTTTTCTCTTCTTAACATTTCTTTGGATTGACTTTTGAACACAAAATGTATAATTAAACTATGTCAATTTTAAAGAAAATTTTTGGCGACCAAAACCAAAAATATTTAAAAAAAATTCAACTCTTAGTTGAAAAAATTAACTCTTTGGAAAAGGATTTTGAAAAAATTCCCGATGATAAATTGAAGGAAAAAACCTTTGAATTCAAAGAAAGATTAAAAAAAGGAGAAACGCTAGATAATATTTTACCAGAAGCTTATGCTTTAGTGCGAGAAGCTGCAAAGAGAACTCTTGGACAACGACATTTTGATGTTCAAATAATGGGAGCTATTGCTCTTCATCAAGGAAAAATCGTCGAGATGAAAACTGGAGAGGGAAAAACCTTGACCGCAACAATGCCTCTTTATTTAAATGCTTTAGAAGAAAAAGGATGTCATCTAGTAACAGTTAATGATTATTTGGCAAGAAGGGATACTGTATGGATGGGACAAATTTACCATATTTTAGGACTTTCTGTCGGATGCATCAACCATGAGCAATCTTTTTTATACGACCCAGAATATAAAAGACCACCAGAAGAAAAAGAAAAACTCAGAGATGAACTAGGATCTTTTTATGTTGTCGAAGATTTTCTACGACCCTGTACAAGGAAAGAGGCTTATTTGGCAGACATTACCTATGGAACTAATAATGAATTTGGATTCGATTATTTGAGAGACAATATGGTTTATAGATTAGAAGATATCGTTCAAAGAGACCACAACTATGCGATCATCGACGAAGTAGATTCAATTTTAATCGATGAAGCAAGGACACCCCTAATCATCTCTTCTCCTGCCAGAGAATCAGAGCAAGAGTATTATTTTTTTGCTCAAATTGCAGAGAGGCTAGAGAGAGATAAAGATTATGAGATTAACGAAAAAGAAAAATTTTTCAACTGGAAAGAAGAAGGAGAAAAGAAAGTTATTTCAATTCTGGGAAGAGACCCTTGGGTAGAAGGAGATTTTAAAACAATCCATAGGTTAGAAAATGCCATTCGAGCAAAAGAATTTTTTGTTTTAGACAGGGATTACGTAATTAGAAATGGAGAAGTGATCATTGTGGATGAATTCACTGGAAGGTTGTTGCCTGGAAGAAGGTGGTCTGCTGGCTTACACCAAGCAGTTGAGGCTAAAGAACATATAAGGGGCCATCCAGAAGTAAGAGTAAAAGGAGAAACTTTAACTTTAGCCTCAATTACTTTTCAAAATTATTTTCGGATGTACAAAAAATTAGCTGGAATGACAGGTACTGCTGCAACCTCTGCCGAAGAGTTTTTGGAGGTTTATGGTTTAGAAACAGTAGTGATTCCTACAAACAAACCAATGATTAGAGTTGATCTAGCTGATAAAATTTTCAAAACAGAAAGAGCAAAATTCAAAGCTGTTGTCGAGGAAGTCAAAAAAAGACACGCTCTTGGACAACCTGTTTTAATTGGCACCAGGTCAATAGAAAAAAATGAGTATCTCTCCAAACTCCTCAAAAAAGAAGGAATTCCTCATCAAGTGTTGAATGCAAAACATCACGAAAAAGAAGCCCAAATTATTGCTCAAGCTGGCAAATTAGGGGCAGTAACTGTAGCAACGAATATGGCAGGTAGAGGAGTGGATATTATTTTGGGAGGGAACCCTCAAAATAAAAAAGAGTATGAAACAATTATCAAACTTGGAGGACTTCATGTCATAGGAACAGAAAGACATGAAGCAAGAAGAATTGACAATCAATTAAGAGGGAGAGCTGGAAGACAAGGAGACCCTGGGTCTTCTCAATTTTTTATTTCGTTGGAAGATGAACTAATCAGGATTTTTGGAGGAGAAAGAATTAAAACCTTAATGGAAAGCTTGAAAATTCCAGAAGATCAACCGATCGAATCAAAAATAGTTTCAAAAGCAATCGATGAAGCTCAAGCTCGGGTGGAAGGTTTCAATTTTGATCTGAGAAAGCATCTTCTAGAATACGATAATGTCTTGAATTTACACAGAGAAAAAGTTTATAAAGAAAGGAGAAAAATTTTAGAATTAGAACCTCTTCAATTGAGAGAAAAAATTTTAGAAATCTTAGAAAAAAGAGGGTATAAAAAAGAGGAATTTGAAAAGAAAGAAAAAGAAATTGGAAGAGAGAGATTTTTGGAGATTGCAAGGTACCTTTATTTGAGAATATTAGATAGTCTTTGGGTTGAACATTTAGAAAATATGGAGTATTTGAAAGATTCTGTCTCTTTAAGAGCTTACGGACAAAAAGAACCCCTTCTTGAATACAAGAAAGAAGGAAATAGGATTTTTAAAGATTTTTTTGAAAATTTAAATTCAAATTTTGCTACAATGGTTATGTCTTTGAAACTAGAAAAGAGAGAACCCCTGCTACTCACTAGGAGTTCTCAAAAAAAACCAGGCAGAAATGAACCTTGCCCTTGTGGGTCTGGAAAAAAGTACAAAAAATGTTGTTGGCCAAAATATGGGTAGGATATATTCTAAAAATAAAATTTATCTCTTTAATTTAGTAATTATTTTGGTGGGATTTTTGGCTTTCAATTTCGCTTTTCCTCAAATTTTAAATTTGCCTTGGTTTCCTAAAAGAGATTTCAAATTGGGATTAGATTTGCAAGGCGGTGTTCGTTTAGTTTATCAAGTAGACTTTTCACAAATAAAAGAAGAAGATAAAAAATTAGTTTTAGAGGGTTTGAAAGAAATTTTAGAAAGAAGAGTTAACCTTTTTGGGGCAAAAGAACCTTTAATCCAAATTCAAGGCGAAAAAATAGTTGTTGAACTTCCAGGAACAATAGATCCAGAAAAAGCAGTAAAGGAAATTGGAAAAACTCCTTATTTGGAATTTAGAGAAGAAAAGGAAGACTTTTTGAAAATCTTGGAAGAAAAGGGAAAAGAAATATCGAAAGAAGATCTGGATAAAATTTTCGTTTCTACTCCTTTAACTGGAAGGTATCTTAAAAGAGCTGATGTGGTGTTCGACCCAATGACCTCACAACCTTCGGTAAGTTTAGAATTTAACGAAGAGGGAGCAAAAATCTTTGAAGATCTTACCCAAAAAAATATTGGAAAACATTTGGCAATTTTCATTGACCAGAAATTAATTTCAAGCCCTGTTGTAAGAGAAAAAATTTCAGGAGGAAAAGCTCAAATCACTGGAAACTTTACTATTGAAGAAGCAAGGGAATTGGCAAGAAATTTAAACGCTGGCGCTCTTCCAGCGCCCATTAATTTAGTTTCCCAAACCACCGTCGGTCCCACCCTAGGAAAAATTTCTTTAGAAAAATCTCTTAAAGCAGGTATCATTGGTCTTTTAGCAATTTCAATTTTCATGATCCTGTTTTACAGATTACCCGGAGTACTTGCCTCTTTAGCATTAATGTTTTATTTATTTTTTGTCCTCTTTTTGTTCAAACTTTTTTCTTTTACTTTCACCCTAGCAGGTATTGGAGGTTTTTTACTTTCTCTGGGAATGGCAGTTGATGCTAACATTCTAATCTTTTCTAGAATGAGAGAAGAAATTAAAGAAGGAAAAAAATTAAAAGAAGCTTTAGAAGAGGCAATAAAAAGAGCCTGGCCCGCAATCAGAGACGGTAATTTAACTACTTTAATAGTGGCAATGATTTTCTTCTTTCTTGGTACAAGTTTTGTTAGGGGCTTTGCAATGACTCTGAGTTTGGGCATTTTAGTATCAATGTTTACAGCTATTTTTGTCACTAGTAACTTTTTGAGAATGTTTATTGAGACTAAGTTAGAAAAAATAAAAATATTATGGTGATTTCTTTTTTCAAACTTAGAAAAGCTTTTTATTTTGTTTCTGCCTTTGCAGTTTTATTATCAGTTTTTACCATTGCATTTTTAAAACTAAACTTTTCGATTGAGTTTACAGGTGGAACAGTGTGGGAAATTGAATATTTAGAAAATAGACCAGAAATCGAGATTTTAAAAGAGAAGCTTTCCTCTTTCAATTTAGGAAAAATTGAAATTCAACCTGTGGGGGAAAACAGGATAACCTTGAAAACCAAAGAGATTACGCAGGAAATAAAAGAAAAAATTCTTGAATCCTTCAACCAATTTGGAAAAGTAAGGGAAATACAATTTGAAAAAATTTCACCCTCTATCAGTAAAGAGTTAAAAGAAAAATCACTTTTTATTACAATTTTTTCCATTTTAGCTATTGCAATTTATATTACTTTAGCTTTTAAAAACCTTTCTTCAGTCATTCCTCCTTTTCAATGTGCTTTGGGCGTAATTATTTGCGTTTTGCATGATTTAATTTTACCCCTGGGAATTTTTTCTTTGTTGGGGAAGTTTTACGGAGCACAAATTTCTATTCCAGTAGTAATTGCTTTCTTAACAATTGCAGGATATTCAATAAACAACATAGTAGTGGTCTATGACAGAATCAGAGAAATTGTTCAAAAATTTCCCAAAAAACCCCTTCACGAAGTAGTAGATATAGCCCTCAATCAAACACTTTCTCGTCAGATAAATACCTCATTGACTACCCTTTTTCCTTTAATTTCGATTTTCTTGATTATAGGAGAAGCCCTGAAATATTTTTCTTTAGTTTTGATTTTGGGAATTTTAATCGGAACATACTCTTCGATCTTCTTGGCAGGTCCAATTTTGGTTAGTTTAAGGGAAACTATCAAAAATAAATAAGTTTGACAATTTAATTCAAATATAGTTAAAATATAATAATGCTCAAAGAAATCTGCAGAGATTTAATTTCTGCATTGAAAAAAAGAGAAAAAGAAGTAATTATAAAAAGATTTGGTTTAGAGAATAATGAAAAAGAAACTTTACAATCTATAGGAGAAAGTTTGGGGATAACTAGAGAAAGAGTCAGGCAGATCCAAAATGCAGCCTTGGAAAAAATAAAACCACAACTCAAAAAGTATCAAAGGGTATTTAAGAAATTTTTAAATTATTTCAATAAAGTTGGAGAAGTAGTAAAAGAAGAAAAATTGTTGGAAGAATTGGGAGGAAAAGAGAAAAATGAACTAGTGTTTCTTTTGAGTTTAGATGAAAGATTTCTAAGATTCAATCAAAATCAAAATTTTTATTCTCTTTGGACAACAAACTTAGATGCTTTAAAAAGGGTGAAAAACCTTATTTTTTTTATTTGCAAAAAATTCGAAAAGGAAAAGAAATTAATGACCCTAAGAGAACTTGCTGATGAATTTAAAGTGGCAGAGAAACTTTTGAGGGGGTTTTTGGAAATTTCAAAAAGAATACAAAAAAATAATAAAGGATTTTATGGATTGGCAGAATGGCCAGAGATAAACCCCAAAAGATTAAGGGATAAAGTGTATTTGGTTTTCAAAGAATTACAAAGGCCTTTACATTTTACCGAACTTGCTCAAATGATTGAGGGCGCAAATTTAAAAAGCATTCATAACGAACTTATAAGAGATCAAAGATTTGTTCTTATTGGAAGAGGAATTTACGCCTTAAAAGAATGGGGATATTATCCTGGAGAAGTGAAAGAAGTAATTTTTAGAATACTCAAAGAGGAGGGTCCTCTTACCAAAGAAGAAATTTTAGAAAGAATTAAAAAACAAAGGATTGTGAAAGAAAATACTGTTTTGATAAATTTATCAAAATATTTTGATAAGGACGGTCAAGGAAGATATAGAATAAGAACTGCTCAAATTTAATGCAATTTGACTTTGTCGAAGAAAAAACTTTCCGTTATGTTGTAATAGTTTCTTTTTTGGTTTTTCTTTTCCTTTCCATTAATCAAGGGTTAAAACTTTTATTTATCGCATTAATCATTTATTTTCTTGTTCTTTTTTTTCTTTGCACTTATTGGGCTAACGAATCACATCCAGAAAAAAAATTTATTATTGGTTTTTTGGTTAGTTTTTTTCATGCTTTTGTTTTTCTTTGCGGTGGATTTTTGGGTCTAGTTTTAGCTCAAATTACTTTAAAAGTTTACCCTCTTTTGTTAAATTATTTTAGAGAAAATTTACCTTATTAAATATGGAAGCAACCTTTTTATTAGTTCAAATTTTAAAAAATTGGTGGTGGGTTTTCTTTTCTTTCTTCTTTTTTCTAACCGCACGGTTTTTCTATTTTTGGTGGATAAGATGGGAGGTTTTTTACAAAAAGGCTTTCAAGTGGGTGTTGTTAGAAATAATTCCACCAAAAGAAGTTTTAAAGCCATTTTCTGCAATGGAAACTATTTACTCTTTGATGTTTGGACTTTATGACTCACCCAATTGGAAAGAAAGGTGGTGCAAAGGAACTTTTCCTTTAGCAGGGGGTGGTTGGTTTTCCTTTGAAATTTGTTCTTTTGGAGGAGAAATACACTTTTTTTTGAGAGTGCCAGCAGGTTTTAAATCTTCAGCCCAGGCTGCAATCTATTCTCAATATCCTGAAACTGAAATTAAGGAAGTAGAAGATTACACTCAAAGGGTACCAAAGGATATTCCCAACGAAAAATGGGATCTTTATTCTGAAGATTACACTCTTCAAAAACCAGATCACTATCCAATCAAGACCTATTCAATGTTTTTTGAAAGACCCGAAGAAGAAAAAAGAGTTGTTGAGGAAAAAAGATTAGATCCTTTAAATTCTTTGTTAGAGGCTCTTTCTCAATTTCAATCTGGAGAACAAATCTGGTTTCAATTAGTTTGTGTGCCCTTTAGTGACGATCAATATCCTTGGATTGAAAAAGGCAAGAAAGAAGTAAATAAATTGTCAAAGAGAGAAGCTTCATCTCCCTCAAAAGGAATTTTATCATCGATTATAGATGGGATATATAATTTAGTGATAGAACTCACAAGCGCTATATTTGGCTCAACTCCTCCAACACCATCCAAAAAAGAAAAACCCTTAGAGATAATTGCACCAGAATTACGATTAACTGCTGGAGAAAGAGAAGTAATCAGTGCGATCGAAAGAAAACTCACTAAAACAGCATTTCTTTGTTGGATGAAGGTTGTTTATATTTGCAACAAGGAAAAACCTTTTAGTTTTGGAAACTATTTGACATTTAGAGGTTATTTAACTCCTCAATTTTCTGCTGAACATTTAAACCGAATAGTGTTTTTTGGAGCAACTAGAACAAGAATTCATTACTGGTTTAGAGATAGAAGGCTTTATTTGAGAAAAAGACAAAGGTTAAGAGAATACGTTGAAAGACTACCTTCTTTCTTTCCTTGGAATATCACTGGCGAGCCCCCTCCTTTTATAAAATTTTTAACTTATTTTGGTTATCGTATTCCCCCAGGGAGAAAATCCACTTTAATCTTAAATGCGGAAGAATTAGCTACTATTTTCCACTTCCCGGTGAGAATTTACATTCCCACAGTTCCAAGAGTAGAGGTTAAAAAGATAGGCCCTCCTCCAACCCTGCCTGGAGCATAAAAACATGGAAGAAGAAATTACAATTCTTGGAGAAACCACATTCAGAAATCAAAGGAAACGCTTTGGGATAAAATTGGACGATAGAAGGCGTCACGTTTACATTATTGGAAAAACTGGAATGGGGAAAACTGTTTTACTAGAAAATATGGCAATCCAAGATATCCTAGCAGGAAGAGGAATAGGCTTTATCGATCCTCATGGAGAAGCAGCAGAAGAACTTTTAGATTATATTCCAAAAAGTAGAATCAACGATGTTGTTTACTTTAATCCTGCGGATATCGATTTTCCGATTGCGTTTAACGTAATGGAAAGAGTCAACCCAGAACACAGACATTTAGTGGCTGCAGGTTTAATGGGAGTTTTTAAAAAAATTTGGCCTGATGTTTGGTCAGCGAGAATGGAGTATATTTTAAACAACACGATTTTAGCGCTTTTGGAGTATCCTAACACAACCTTACTTGGTATCAACAGAATGTTAGCCGATCCTGAATATAGAAAGAAAGTGGTAGAAAAAATTACCGATCCAGTAGTTAAATCTTTTTGGATAAACGAATTTGCAAGGTACACTCAATCTTACGAAGTTGAAGCAACAGCAGCTATCCAGAATAAAGTTGGTCAATTCATTGCAAATCCTTTAATCAGAAACATCATAGGCCAAGTAAAATCAAAAATAGATATGCGAAAAATAATGGACGAAGGGAAGATTTTGATAGCTAATTTATCAAAAGGTAAAATCGGAGAAGACAATTCAAGATTATTAGGAGCTCTTTTAATAACCAAGCTTCAATTAGCAGCAATGTCCAGGGTTGACATCCCAGAAGAACAGCGAAGAGACTTTTTTCTTTATGTTGATGAATTTCAAAATTTTGCTACCGAAGCTTTCGTTAGTATTTTGTCTGAAGCGAGAAAATACAGACTTTCTTTAGTTTTAGCTCACCAATACATTTCTCAATTGGAGGAAATGACACCAGTGGGAAAAAGTACTAGGGTAAGAGATGCAGTTTTTGGCAACGTTGGTACAATTATCGTATTTAGGGTGGGAGCTGAAGATGCTGAGTTTTTAGAGAAAGAATTTGCTCCTGAATTTACTTCGCAGGACCTAATTAACCTTGAAAAATATCACATTTGCATAAAATTGATGATTAACGGAATAGCAGGAGCTCCTTTTTCAGCGGTTACCCTTCCGAAAAAGGAGAAACCACAAAAATCTTACAAAGAAACGATTATTAGGGTTTCAAGAGAAAGGTATGGAACCCCCAGAAAAACAGTAGAGGAAAAAATTGAAAAATGGGCAGGCACTCAGGTTCCTTTTCCTCCACCACCTCCAAAACCAATTCTTTATGATGCACAATGTTCAAATTGTGGAAAGAGAGTTAAAGTTCCATTTTTACCAGACCCTTCAAGACCAGTTTATTGTAAATCATGCTTGAAAAAAATCCAAAAAGAAGAAATAATATCTCAACAAGAAGAAACAGTTTCATTGGTATCTTTAAAACCAAGAAATGAAAAACCAAAAGAAAGAAAAAAGATTGATAGTGAAAAAATCAAAAAGGCCTTGGAAGAAGTTTTAAAAAAACATGCAAAAAATGAATAAGCTGAATTTAAAATCAGGTTTAAAATCAAAAAAAATTCTTCTGAGGGTCGATTTTAACGTGCCGATCCGAAAAGGAAAAGTGTTAGATAATTTCAGAATCAAGGTTGAAATCCCAGTGATAAAATTATTGATAAAAAAGAAATCAAAAATTATCTTGATTTCTCATTTGGGAAGACCCGAAGGAGAAGTTAAGGAAGAATTTTCTTTAAAGCCAATCAAGGAAATTTTAGAAAAACTTCTGAAGAAAAAAGTTTTTGGACCGTTTGATATAGAAAGAGCAAAAGAAGAAATTGAAAAAATGAAAGATGGAGATGTTTTGCTTTTGGAGAATATCAGATTTTATAAGGGAGAAATTGAAGGAGATGAAAATTTTGCCAAAAATTTAGCAACCCTGGGAGATTTATTTGTTAACGACGCGTTCTCTGTTTCTCATAGAAATCAAGCGTCAGTAACTACTATTACAAAATATCTTCCGTCTTTTGCAGGCCCCAATTTAATTTTGGAGGTTAACAGTTTATCAAAAATCTTGAAAAACCCCAAAAAGCCTTTAGTTGTAATTATCGGAGGAAAAAAAGTGGAGGATAAAGCGAAGGTAATTGAAAAATTTTCAGAGATTGCAGATTTTGTTTTGGTTGGAAATTTGATAGCCAAAGAAATAAAAGAAAAAAGAGTACAAATCAAGCATATGGAAAAAATTATTTTTCCAGTCAAAAACGAAAAAGCCTTTGATATTGATACTCAGACGATTGAAATTTTTAAAAAAACGCTCAGAAAGGCAAAAACAGTTTTTTGGGCAGGACCTTTGGGGAAAATCGAAGAACAACAATATCAAAAAGGAACTTTAGAAATAGCTAAAGAAATTGGAAAACTAAAAAGAAAATTGTTTTCTGTAGTTGGTGGGGGTGATACTATTGAATTTCTGAACAAATTTTCACTTTTGAAAAAATTTGATTTCATTTCTACTGGAGGAAGTGCAATGCTTGATTTTTTAGCTGGAGAAAAAATGCCAGGCTTGAAAGTTTTAGGATATTATGGAGATTAAAAACCTACAAGAAACTGCCAATAGAATTTTAAAAGCAATCGAGCAAAAAGAAAAGATTATAATCTATGGAGATGCAGACTTAGATGGTGTCTGCTCAGTTATCATTCTAAAAGAAGCAATTAAAAATCTAGGAGGAAAGGTAGAGGCTATTTATTTTCCAGATAGAGAAGTGGAGGGATATGGCATTTCCGAAAAAGCATTAAATTTTCTTCGACAATTTTCTCCAGCGCTCTTTATTTCTCTAGACTGTGGAATTTCAAATTTCAAAGAGATAGAAATAGCAAAAAAACTTGGATTTTTTGTAATTGTCATAGATCATCATGAAGTACTTGATGAAATTCCAAGTGCAGATATTATAGTTGATCCCAAACAAAAAAACGATAACTACCCATTTAAAGAATTGGCTACCGTCGGAATCGTTTTTAAATTGGTAGAAAAATTATTGAAAGAAAAATTAACCAATCCTTTAAGAAAAAGTTTTTTAGAATTGGTGGCATTAGCTACTTTAGCAGATATGATGCCTCAAATTGACGACAATAAAATTTTAACCAGGGAAGGGTTAGAGTATATAAAAAATTCTTGGCGCCCAGCATTTCAAGTCTTTTCAAAAATTTTCGAATTGCCTAGAGAAATACCAAAAATGATTTCGATCCTGAATGTTAGAGATGTTGAAAATAATCTACCAGCTTCTTATAGATTACTTACTGAAGGAGATTTTCAAAGAGCCGAAGATTTAATTGAAAAACTCATAGAAAAAAGCAAAGAAAGAAAAAAGGAAATTGAAAGAATTTTAAACGAATTAGAGGGCAGAGTTAATCCAAAAGATAAAATAATTTTTGAAGGAAGTAAAAATTGGAGTTTAAATGTAATTTCAGTAGTTGCCTCTCAGCTTTGTCAAAAATTTCAAAAACCAACTTTTATCTATAAAATGTTTGATCACGAAAGTCAAGGAACGGTCAGAGTACCCCCAGGAGTTGATAGCGTAAAATTGATGAAAAAATGTCAATCTCTCTTAATTTCTTTTGGGGGACATCCAGTTGCATCAGGTTTTAGGATAAGAAATGAAAATTTAGAAAAATTCAAAGAATGCCTAATAAAAAATTATGAAAAAAATAATAATCTATGTTGATGGAGGAGCAAGAGGGAACCCCGGTCCTTCAGCAATTGGGGTTTTGTTTTGTAATGAAAAGGGAGTTTGTTTTAAAAGATTTGGAGAATATTTAGGAGTAATGACAAACAATGAAGCAGAATATAATGCTGCAATTTTTGCTTTAGAAAAATTCAAATCTATTTTTGGAAAAAAATTAGCTAAGGAAACTGAAATTGAAATAAGATCAGATTCCGAACTTTTAGTGAATCAAATGAATGGCAAGTATAAAATTTCAGAAAAAAATCTCCAACCTCTTTTTCTAAAACTATGGAATTTAAAATTGGATTTTAAAAAAGTGAAATTCAAGTTCATTCCTCGCAAGAAAAACAAAGAAGCAGACCAATTGGTAAATCATGTGTTAGATTCTTTAAAAAATAATTTTCCTTAAATTTTTAAAAAGAAAATTACAAAATATTGACAAATTAATTTTAATTTGTTAAATTTTACTTACCCAAAAGTAGGTGCGCCACCGCCCCCCACCATTCTTTGGGAAATAAAACAGTAAGAAAAAATCAAATTTTTGAAAAAGGAATTTACTACCAAGTGGTTTTATTGAACGAAGAATGGTGGGGGGAGGAAGGTCCGGACACCTGCCCAAAGGTATCTTTGGGCAACGCTCCGGGTAACACCCGGCCACCGTGAGGTGAGGGGTGCGAACAGAGACGCCTTGCGGGGTAACTCGCAAGGGTCCCATCAGAGTTTATTTCTGGTGGGATAGCCTTCCTATAAGCCGTTGGGCGAAGGGAAGGGTGAAACGGCTAAATCCCGGCGGGGTGCAAGTGCAAGAAAAACTGGGGTTTATCCTAAGTTTTTCTAAGCACGCTTGAGCCAGGGGGTAACTTCTGGCCCAGACAGATGGTGGCGTAGAAACAGAATCCGGCCTACTACCTACTTTTGGGTTTTTTTGTTAAAATTTAAAAAGTGAGATTAAAAAAGAAAGAACAATCAAGTTTTCAGCTTTTCATTTTTTTTGTTTCACTTTTTCTTATTTCATTCTTAATAGTTTCGAACTTTAAGATGGAGGGGAAAAGGAAAGAGTTGAAAAAAAGAATAGAAGACTTAAATTCAAAAGTTCAAGTTTTACAAAGAAAAAATCAAGAATTAAAAAAGATAATTAACCAAGCAAAAAGCGAAACTTATTGGGAAGAAAAAGCAAGAGAGGAAGGGTATGTAAAAAAAGGAGAAGAGGCGATTGTAATAAAAAAGATTAAAGAGAAAGAAAAAACAGAAGAACAATCAGAAACAATTTGGAAAAGGATAATTGATTTGTTTCCAAAATAATGCGGGTGTAGTATAATGGTTAGTACGCGACCTTCCCAAGGTCGAAGTGGGGGTTCGATTCCCCTCACCCGCTTGTACTTTCCACCCTTAGAGTTCATCTCCTCGGCGTTATCGCAGTAGGAGCTATCCGGGCTTCGGTGAACTCTCCATAAGGGAGAAGCCCTAAGTTTCTTCTTTCCATAACGCCAGGGTTTTGAAATCAAAATTACTACACTATCACTCCTTAATAGAAAAAGATAACAGATTAACCGATTTATATATGATGATTGATTGTCATGAAAGAGAACTTTGGTTCCTCTTATGGAGAGTGGAGCGAGGTGAGTTCTTGTAAAAATCTTTAGGGTGGGAGAGACTTTCGCTAAAGTACCAGGAAAACGAAACTTTGCCGGAATAGCTCAGTTGGTAGAGCAACGGTTTCGTAAACCGTAGGTCGTGGGTTCAAATCCCACTTCCGGCTCATGGAACAAATTCAATCAAAAATTGAAGCCTTGAAGAAAAGAGTCCAATTTTTAATGGACTGTCTTTGAGATTGAAAAAAAGAAAAGAGAAATTGAAGATTTAGAAAAAGAAATGGAAAAAGAAGAATTTTGGAAGGATAAAAAGAGAGCAGAAGAGATTTCCAGGAAATACAAGCAAATAAAAGACGAAATTGAAGATTTTGAGATATTAAATTTAGAAATAGAAAGCGCAAAACTTGAAGAAGATTTGCAAAGACTAGAAAAGGAGATAGAAAAAAGAGAAAAAAAGTTTTTATTGAATGGGAAATACGATAAGGAGGATGCAATTTTGATAATTGAGGCAGGGCAGGGAGGAAAAGATGCTCAAGATTTTGCATCAATTTTGCTCTCAATGTATCAAAGATATCTTAGGAAAAAAGGATTTCAAATTGAAATCTTAGATCAATCTTTTGGAGATCCAGGATCAGAGGGAAGAATAGGAATTAAAAATTGTATTTTAGAAGTTAAGGGAGAATATGCTTATGGGATTTTAAAAGGAGAGAGGGGCGTCCATAGACTAGTGAGAATTTCTCCATTTTCGGCAAAGGGATTAAGACATACTTCATTTGTGTTAGTGGAAGTTTTACCAAAAATAAAGAAAGAAGAAATAAAAATAAATCCTTCAGAATTAGAGTTTGAGTATATGAAATCTTCTGGTCCAGGAGGCCAATATGTAAACAAAAGAATGACTGCAGTAAGAGTTACTCATTTACCAACGGGTATTTCCGTGAAATGCCAAACGGAAAGATCATTGGCTCAAAATAAAGAAAAGGCTCTTGAACTTTTGTTGGCAAGACTCAATCAATTAATGGAACAAGAAAAAGAAAGAGAACTCGAAAAACTAAGAGGAAAGAAAATAGAACCTTCTTGGGGAAATCAAATTAGAAATTACATTTTAGATCCATATAAGCTGGTAAAAGATTTAAGAACCAAAGTTGAAAAGAAAGACGTTGAGGAAGTTTTTAGCGGGAATTTAGACGATTTCATAGAAGCTGAGATAAGATATGATAAAATTTCAAAACGTAACTAAAATTTTTGAAACAAAAAATAAACAAAAAGTTTTTGCACTAAAAAACGTTTCCTTTGAGATTGAAAAAGGAGAATTTGTTTTATTAGTTGGAAAATCAGGTGCAGGAAAAACTACTCTTTTAAAGTTAATTTTTGCAGAAGAAAAACCGACCGAAGGAAAAATTTTTTTTGAAGGAAAAGAAGTTGCTAAAATGAAAGGCGGAGAGATTTTAAAATTAAGAAGAGAAATTGGAGTGGTTTTTCAAGATTATAAACTTTTACCATCAAAAACAGCCTATGAAAATTTAGCTTATGTTATGGAAGTTATTGGTTTTTCAGACGAAGAAATCAAAAAGGATGTACCAAGAGTTTTAGAAATTGTAGATTTAATTGAAAAAGCTCAAAATTTTCCTAACGAATTATCGGCGGGTGAAAAACAAAGACTTTCGATTGCAAGAGCTTTGATTCATAGACCAAAAGTAATTTTAGCTGACGAGCCTACTGGAAATTTAGACCCTTACAATACTTTGGACATTCTTAAGATTTTTCAAAAAATTCATCAAATGGGAACTACTATAATTTTAGCAACCCACAACAAAGATATTGTTAATATTCTAAAGAAAAGAGTGATTACCTTAGAAAAAGGGGAGATAGTAAGAGATGAGAAAAAAGGAAAATTCGTTTTATGATTCTACAAATTAAAAGAACAATTAAATACGGTTGGAAAACCATTACCAGAGATGGCGAGATTTTTTTAACTACAACTGCTATTCTTTTTATTGTAATTTCTTTAATTTCTTTTTTATTCATTTTTAGGAAAACCACTCAATTTTTAATTTTCTCTCTAAAAGAAAAAGCAGACGTGTCGGTTTATTTTAAAGAAGATGCTCCAGAGGAAGAAATTTTAAAAATTAAAGATGAAATTTCAAAAAATTCAGATTTTAAAGTTGAGTTTATTTCAAAAGAAGAAGCGCTGAACGAATTTAAAAGAAGACATAAAGAAAACCCCCTTTTAATGGAAGCACTAAAAGAAGTAGGACAAAACCCATTTTTAGCTTCTTTAAACATTAAAGCAAAAGATCCTGTAAAATACGAAGAGATAATTTCATTCCTAAAGGCAGAAGAATCATTCATTGAGAAAATAGATTATTTTGAAAGAAAGCCATTAATCGAAAAAATATTTACAATAAGCACAAATTTAGAAAAAGGAGCACTTTTAGTTTTTTTAGTACTAGTTCTAATTTCCGTTTTTGTGGTGTTTAATACCACAAGACTTTCAATTGATAATTTTAAAGAAGAAATTCAAATTCAAAAACTAGTTGGAGCTTCAAATTGGTTTATTAGAGGACCCTTTTTGGTTCAGGGAATTTTTGCTGGAATTTTAGCTGGGATGACTTCTTTTTTTGTAGTTCTGTGGATTTGTTATATTTTAACCCCTAAAATTTCTTTATTGTCTGAAGATTTAAATCTTCTCGAAATATTTTTTGCACACCTTAAAACATTAGTTTTACTTCACCTTCTTTCTGGAATTTTCTTGGGAACAATTCCAAGTTTAATAGCAATTCGAAAATTTTTAAAAACATAAAATTGCGGGGTGGTGTAATGGTAACACGTCAGGCTCTGGACCTGAAGATCCTGGTTCGAGTCCAGGCCCCGCAGCAAATTGAATTTTTGGTATAATGTGTGATAATTTAAAATAATAGCAGGGTGGTCTCGAAGATAAAATAAATTTTAGCACCAAAGCTTGTATAAATTGAGACATCTTGAGAATGGACAAAGAGAAATCGTATATGGAAAAAATCACTACAGAAATTTTAAAAGAGGTTTTTCCAGAAAGGCCAAAAGAAAAATATTTTAAAAAATACGATTTTGGACTCTTGATCGTTATTGGTGGTTCTGATTTTTATTCTGGATCTCCAGCTTTAGCAGCAATGGCGGCTTTTAGAGCTGGGGTAGGAATGGTAAGAATTATTGCTCCAAAAAGAGCAGCAAATATCATTGCTTCTTTTTCTCCAAATTTAGCAGCTTATCCATTGGAGGGCAAATGGTTAATAAAAAATCATTTACCTATTTTGCTTGAAATGACAGAATCTGCAAGGTTAGTAGCTGAAGAAAAAGTGGCAGTAGTCATTGGGGGAGGTTTAGGAAGAACAAAAGAAACCCAAGAAACAATTTTAGAATATTTGCAACGAATCAATGTTCCAGTAGTGATTGATGCTGACGCCATTTATGCTATAGCAAAAAAACCAGAGATTATTTCTGGAAAAAAATTTGTGATTACTCCTCATCCATATGAATTTTTTGTGTTGACGGGAAAAAAAGTTTATCAATTGCCAACTGAGGAACAGATAAAAATTGCGCAAGAAGAAGCAGAAAGATTAAAGACAATTATTTGTTTGAAGGGAATGCCAGATATAATCACAAACGGAAAAGAAATTGCTCTTTGTGAAGCAGGAACTTCTTATATGGCTGTAGGTGGTACTGGAGATACTTTAGCTGGTATTTGCGGAGCCTTGTTAGCAAGAAAAATTGATCCATTTTTAGCAGCTAAAGCTGCTGCATATTTAAACGGAAAAGCAGGAGAAATTGCTGCCCAAAGGTTAAAAGATGGTTTAACCGCTACTGATGTAATTGATGCTATTCCTGAGGTTTTAAAAGAAATATGAACGAGAAAAAAATTTACGATTTAGTAATTATCGGAGGAGGTCCAGCAGGAATTACTGCTGGAATTTATGCTTTAAGGCAAAAATTGAAAACTTTAATGATCACTAAGGATTTTGGAGGTCAAATGAACCGAAAGGTTGTAAAAATTGAGAATTTTCCAGGTTTTCCTGAAATTTCAGGCAAAGATCTAATCGAAAAATTCGTTTCTCATTTGAAAAAATACCCAATCGAAATTGAAATGGGAGAAGTGGTGGAAATTAAAAAAGACAAAGAAATCTTTAGAGTGAAAGTAAAGAGCAAAAGAGATTTTTTCTCAAAGACAGTAATAGTTGCTTCTGGAGCAAACCCAAGAAGTTTGGGAGTAAGGGGAGAAAGGGAATTTTTAGGGAAAGGAGTTAGTTATTGTCCTTTATGCGATGCTCCTCTTTTTAAAGACAAAGTAGTAGCAGTAATTGGTGGAGGAAATGCTGGTTTTGAAGCAGCAAGTTTTTTGACAGAATACGCAAAAAAGGTATACATTTTAGAATTTTCAGGTCAAGTTAAGGCAGAAAAGGAAATTCAAGAAAGAGCTCAAAACACAGGGAAAATAGAAATAATTTTGAATGCGAAAGTTGAAGAAATAAGAGGAGAAAGCTTTGTTAAGTCTCTCGTTTATAAAGATTTAATCTCACAACAATTACAAGAAATTTCAGTAGATGGAGTTTTCATTGAAATTGGTAATGTTCCTGCTACCTCTTTTGTAAAAGACTTAGTTGAGTTTAACGAAAGAGGAGAAATCATTGTGGAGCTTGAAACGATGGCAACCAAAACCCCAGGTCTTTTTGCTGCAGGAGATTGTAACGCAGGAAAGTACAAACAAATAATTACTGCCTGTGGAGAAGGTGCAAAAGCAGCTTTATCTGCTTACGATTATTTGCAAAAATTAAAATCTTAAAAAACCAAAAATCGATATTTGCACATTTGCGTAATTGATCAAATGTGAAAATGTCAAAAATTAAAAAAATTAGGGCAAGGGAAATTTTAGATTCGAGAGGAAATCCAACGGTTGAGGTGGAATTGGAAACTTATTCTGGGAAATTTTTGGCTTCGGTTCCCTCCGGAGCTTCCAAAGGAAAATACGAAGCGGTCGAATTAAGAGATGGAGGAAAGAGGTATTTTGGAAAAGGAGTAAAGAAAGCGATAAAGAATGTAAACGAAATTATTTCAAAAAAATTAAGGGGCTTGGATGTAACAAAACAAAAAGAAATTGATCAAGTTTTAATTGAATTGGATGGAACAGAAAATAAATCAAATTTGGGGGCGAATGCAATTTGCGCAGTTTCTTTGGCAGTTTGCAAAGCAGGAGCAAAAGCAAAAAATTTATCTCTTTACAAATACGTTAGAGAACTTTACAACCTACAACTTACAACTAACAACCTTCCAAGACCTTCATTTAATATCATTAATGGAGGGGTTCATGCAGGAAATGATTTGGATTTTCAAGAATTTATGATTTGTCCAAAAGGGAAAATTTTTTCTGAAAATTTGAGAATTGGAGTTGAAATTTATCAAAAGTTAAAAGAAATTATTTCAAAAAAATATGGAAAATTAGCAACCAATTTAGGAGATGAGGGAGGTTTTGCACCGCCAATCAAAGATCCAGAAACCGCTATTAAATTAATTTTGGAGGCAGCCAAAACCTTGAATTATCAAGAGAAAATTTCAATTTTTTTGGATGTGGCTGCCTCTCAATTTTTTGATGGAAAAAAATATAAAACAAAATTTGGAAAATTTTCGGGAAAGGAATTGGCCAATTTTTACTTTAAATTAATCAAAAAATATCCGATTGAAGGAATCGAAGACCCCTTTGCTCAAGATGATTTTGAAAGTTGGCAAAATCTCTCTTCTAACCTCAGACTTCGAACTTCTAACTTCCTCATTATTGGTGATGATTTAACGGTCACTAATCCAAAAAGAATAAAAGTAGCAAAAGAAAAAAATCTCTGTGATGCGATCATCGTCAAAATTAATCAAATTGGCACTGTCACTGAGGCAATTGAAGCAGTAAAATTAGCGAGATCTTTTGGCTGGAAAATAATGGTTTCTCACCGATCTGGGGAAACAACCGACGATTTCATTTCAGATTTTGCAGTGGGAATTTTGGCAGAGTTTATTAAAGCAGGAGCACCAGCAAGAGGAGAAAGATTGGTAAAATATAATCGCTTATTAAAAATCGAAGAAGAATTGCAAAGTTTTAAAATTTGATATTTGCACATTTGCGCAAATGTAAAAAATGTCAAAAAAAATAATTTTAATTGTCATTGACGGATTGGGAGATGAACCAATTCCTCAATTGAAAGATAAAACTCCTTTGGAGGCAGCAAAAACTCCAAATTTTGATTTTTTAGCGCAAAACGGAATTTGTGGATTGATTTTACCTTGGTGTGAAAAAGGAAAGTTGCCAACCTCAGAAGACACTCATTTAGCAATTTTTGGTTATGATCCAAAAAAATCAAATCCAGGAAGGGGAGTTTTGGAAGTTTTGGGAATAGGAGAAAAAATTAAAAAAGAAGATGTTTGTTTTAGGGGAAATTTTGCAACGGTTGATGAGGATTTAACAATAATTGATAGAAGGGCAGAGAGAATTGAAGATACTGAGGATTTGATTGAGGGCTTGAACAAAATCAAAATTAAGGGAGTGAAAGTAATTGTAAGGAAAGCTTTTGGTCACAGAATTGGAATAATTTTTAGAGGAAAAAATCTTTCAGCGAAGGTTTCTTCAAATGATCCAAAAAAAGTTGGAGTGAAAGTTTTGAAAATAAAAGGACAAAAAAGAATGGTCAAAATTTTGGAAGAATTTTTAGAAAAGGCAAGGTCGATTTTAGAAAATCATCCAAAAAATAAAAAAAGAATAAAACAAGGAAAGTTGCCTGCAAATTATATTTTATTGAGGGGGGCTGGAAAATTCAAAAAAATCAAGACTTTTAAAGAAAGATATGGTTTAAAAGCAGGATTTATTGCTGGAGGCACCCTGTACAAGGGAATTGGAAAATATTTAGGAATGCAAGAAATAAAGGTTAAGGGCGCAAATGGAACGGTGGGCACAAATTTGGAAGGAAAATTTTTAACAGCAAAAAAAGCAATGAAAAATTTCGATTTTATTTTTCTTCACATTAAAGCCTGTGACAACTTAGCTGAAGATGGAAAATTTTTAGAAAAAAAAGAGTTTATTGAAAAAATCGATCGAAATTTAGCCCCGATTTTGAATTTAAAAGATGTTTTGATTGTAATTACTGGCGACCATTCCACTTCTTCTTTGAAAAAGAACCATTCTACTCTTCCAAATCCAATTTTAATTTATGGAGCAAAGAAAGATGGTTGCAAAAAATTTTCAGAAAAAGAATGTAAAAAGGGAAAAATTGGGATTTTAAGACAAATTGATTTAATGAAAAAGATTTCCACATTGACAAAGGTTCTTTGAAAAAATAAAATTAAATAATTATGAAAAATAAAATCGAAAAAGTTCAAAAAAGGGATGGCTCCATTGTTCCTTTTGATCAGAACAGAATTGCTGAAGCAATTTTTAAAGCCTTAACTGCTACTGGAGAGGGCGATGGAAAAAGAGCAAAAAGGCTCTCAAATAAAGTTGTTCAGATTTTAAACAGAAGATTTAAAAGGGGAGAAATACCCCATGTAGAACAAATTCAAGACATTGTTGAAGAGGTTTTGATTTTGGAGGGATTGGTGAAAACAGCAAAAGCTTATATTTTATACAGAGAACAAAGAAGAAGAATTAGAGAAGCAATTGCGGCTTCAGAAGAAGCAGTAGATAGGTTAGATCAATACATTGAAAAATTAGACTGGGAAGTCCAAGAAAATGCTAACATGGCCTTTTCTTTACAAGGATTAAATCATTATGGGGTTTCTTATATTGTCAAAAAATATTGGTTGAATAAAATTTACCCCCCTGAAATAAGACAAGCCTACGAGTCCGGAGATTTTCACATCCATAATTTAGATACCCTCGGCCCATACTGCGTAGGGTGGGATTTATACGATCTTTTAATAAAAGGATTTGGAGGAGTTCCAGGAAAAGTAGAGTCAAAACCACCAAAACATTTCAACACTGCTTTGATGCAGTGCGTTAATTTTTTGTATACATTGCAGGGTGAATGTGCGGGCGCTGTTTCTTTTTCAAACTTTGATACTCTTTTAGCACCTTTTATCAGATACGACAATTTAAACTATCAACAAGTAAAACAGGCCTTGCAAGAGTTTTTGTTTAATATGGCAATTCCAACGAGGGTAGGGTTTCAAACACCTTTTAGTAATATAACTTTAGACTTAAAACCCTCTCCAGTTTATAAAAACCTGCCAGTAATCATTGGTGGGAAACCTCAAGATAAAACCTACGGTGAATTTGAAGAAGAAATAAAGATTTTTAACAAAGCACTCTATGAGGTTTATATGGAAGGGGATGCAAAAGGAAGACCCTTTCACTTTCCAATTCCAACTATCAACATTACAAAAGATTTTCCCTGGGAAGAGCCAGCTTTCGATGGAATCTTTGAAGCTTCTGCAAAGTATGGAACAAATTACTTTGCAAATTATATAAACTCTGAAATGAAACCTGAAGATGTTAGGTCAATGTGTTGTAGATTACGTCTCGATCTTACAGAGCTTTACAATCGAGGTGGTGGAGGACTTTTTGGAGCGGGGTCAAAAACTGGCTCAATTGGGGTAGTTACCATTAATTTGCCAAGAATTGGTTATTTATCAAAAACAAAGAAAGAATTTTTTGAAAGGTTAACAAAAGTGATGGATTTGGCAAAGGAAAGTTTGGAAATTAAAAGAAAAGTGTTAGAAAATTTCATCGAAAAAGGACTTTATCCTTACTCAAGATATTATTTGCAAGACATAAAACAAATGAGAGGGAAATATTGGGCAAATCACTTTTCAACCATTGGTCTCGTTGGGATGAACGAATGTTTATTAAACTTTATGGAAGAAAACATTGCAACAAAAAGAGGGAGAAAGTTTGCCTTAGAGGTTTTAGATTTTATGAGAGAAAGGTTGGTGAAATATCAAAAAGAGACTGGAAATATTTATAATCTTGAGGCTACGCCAGCAGAAAGTAGTTTGGCACCAAACGAAAAAGTTCTCATTTCACAAAGCGATCCAAAATTGAAAGAAATCGGCCCTTTAATCGATAAGTATATGGAAAAGAACAAAGACAAAGTTTTAATTATTGGAAAAAGCGAAATATTACCATTGAAAGAAGGGGAGCTTTATACTTTTGGATTTTCAAGAAAGGATTTGAAAATTAAAAAATATCCAGTTACAGCTCTAATCAGGCATCCTGGAGATTCAATGTACGAAATTCAAACTCTTTCTGGAAGAAAAGTAAGAGTGACAAAATATCACAGTGTTTTCACACTCGGAGAAGATGGAACTGTCAAAGAGGTAAAAGTTGAAACTTTAAAAAAAGGAGATGTCATTGCAATTCCCAAAAAAGTTGAAATGGAAAAAGTATATCAAGAATTCAATTTAATTGAAGAATTTAAGAAATTCCCCGAAATTAAAGAGAAGTTATATTTAAAAACTACTTTAGATTTTGTCGAAAATCTCTTAAAGGAAGAAAGAGTCAAAGATTGGGCTAAAAAATATTACCAATTTTCATTTAAAGATGTAAAACATCAGTGGCGAAAGAAAAAAGTAATTCCTTTAAAACTAGTTTATGATTTAAACATCTCTTTAGAGAGAAAAGTTTTAGAAAATTCTAAAATCTTTTATCGAAAAAGTAAAAATACTTTTCCAATAAAACCTTTAATATCTATTGATAGAGAATTAGGTTTTATTTTAGGAGCAATTTTAGCTGAAGGGTGGGTTGGAAAAGATTATATTGAAATTAGCAATACTGATGAAAGTCTTGTTAAAGAAATAGCTGAAAGTGCTAAAAAAGTTTTTGGCTTAAATGATATTAGAGTTAATTTAAAAAGAGATAAACGAAGATTCAAACCACTTTTTGTTCTTACTTTAGGTTTGCTTCATACTCTTTTTATCAGAAAAGTCTTGCAACTTAAAGGAAAAAGTGGAAAAAAATTTATTCCCTCTTTTGCTTACTTTTCCTCTGAAGAATTTGTAGCTGGTCTTTTAAAAGGTTTCTTCGTTGGAGACGGTAATCAGTACAACAACCCACAAAAGAGCGATTATACCGTAAGGTTCTATACTAACTCAAAAGAATTAAAAGAAGGATTAAACCTTTTGCTTTTAAAATTAGGAATTTTAGCAAAGATAAAAGAGGATAAAAAAGATAAGATAAATCGAAATTGGAAGAGAAATTATGTCTTGGTAATCAGCGGAGTTGAGAATTTGCAAAAATTTTATCGAATAGTGTTGGAAGAAGAATTTAATGGAAAACTTAAGAATTCTGGTAGAGAAAGAATTCTCAAAATTATTCAAGGTTTAAAAAGATTGATCAAAAAGGTTGGGTTGGGCAAAAAGGAATTGGAAAAATTGGGAATTTGGCAAAGCACTTTTGATAGGCGTGTGAGAAAAAATAGTATTTCTCTACATCAACTAAAGGAAGTAATAGAGAAATTGGGCAAAAAAATAAAAGATCCTCTTTTGGAAAGTTTAAAAATTTTAATAGAAGGGGACATTTACTGGGATCCTGTAAAATCAATTAGAAAAATAAAAACTCCAAAATATGTTTATGATTTTGAAGTAGATGTTGAAGGAGATTTAGTTCAAAACTTCTTAGGAGGTGAGGGTCTGGTTTGTCTTCACAACACAGCTTATAGATTAGCTTTAAAAGACAAAGAAAGATATCCAGATATTATCACAGCTGGCACCAAAAAAGTTCCCTATTATACAAATTCCACCCAGCTTCCAGTAAATTATACTGATGATATCTTTGAGGCTTTAAAACTTCAAGACGAAATTCAATGTAAATATACTGGGGGAACGGTCTTTCACATCTTTTTAGGAGAGAGAATGCAAAGTGGTGAAGGAGTTAAAAAACTTGTTAGAAAAATTTTTGAAAATTTCAAACTACCTTACATTACCATTACTCCAACTTTTTCAATTTGTCCTGTCCATGGTTACATTCCAGGAGAACAATTTTTCTGTCCAAGGTGTACGATAAAACAACCCTGCGAAGTTTATTCAAGAATAGTGGGATATTATAGACCCGTTCAACAATGGAACTTAGGCAAACAACAAGAATTCAAACAAAGAAAAGAATTCAAGATCAAAGAAACTACTCTCGCTAAAAAATAAAGAATTAACAAATGAAGAAAACTTTTTTCCTAAACATTATTTTGTTCCTAATTTTTCCCTTTCCTATCTTTGCAGATGGTGGAGTTTTTAAGAATACTTCCTGAAGGAACCTGGGATTGGGTGGATCAAAATAATCAAGAAGCATACATTAGCTATCAAAACGGAATAGAAAAGTTAATTATTAAGGTAGATTTTACAAAAGAATTTTCAGAAGCTATTTGGATAATTCCGATTCCAACAAAACCCGAAAATGTAAAAGTCGATATTGTTTCTTCTTTGCCTCGTTTTTATGGATGGGAATTAACTAAAAAAACAACATGGACTTTAAGAGAACCAGCTATTTCTTTATTATACCCTTCAATACTTTATCCAATATTCTATCATTTGGGTTTTTGTATAGGTGCCATTGATGGAAGCGAAGGTGAAGGTAAAAAAGGAGATGTTACAATATATTACTCATTTGGAAAAAGCGGGAATGGTTACTGAAGTTTTAACTACTAAAACCGACGAAGCTTTATATAATTATCTTTCTGAAAAAGGATTAAAAATAGAAAAAGGAACTCTTTCTGTTTTAAATCAATACATAGGAAAAGAATGTTCTTTCGTTGTTTCTTAGATTTCAAACAAACTCAAAGAGTCATCTAACAAAGAGAGAGGTATCTATATTACCTTTCCCACCTCTGAAATTTATTATCCTCTTATCCCAACCAGTGTTTACGGAAAAGAGAACATACCGATTACTATTCGGGTTTTGGGTTATGTCAAACCAGAAATTTATCCGGAAATAAAAAGTGATTCGAAAATCGAATATTTTACAAAAATAGAAAAACATTCCGACCGTAATTTGAAAATATGTGAACTTTACCTTCGAACATTGATTCCCCTTATAGATGATTATCGAACAAATTTTAATATATACCCCATCTCTCTTGATGAATTAAAGAAAGCAAATGGAAGGGTAGAAAATAGTTTAGAAATGATTAAAAAATATTGCCCCTCCCTTCCTTCATACCAAGTTAGCGAGAATCGAGATAGTTATACTTTGAGTACATTTATTGGAGACGGAAAAGAATTTTTTATTTCTCCAGGAAGTTCTGGGGAAAGAGAAGTGTTACCACCGAAAGATTTAGAAGATTTCTATAATAATAAAGAAGTATGGAAAGGGAATTATAATTACACCAAAATTACAATAAATGCTCCCTCTGAAAAACTTAAAAAAGATTTATGGATAAATCCTCAAACTCCCTTGAGCATTTTTGTTATTTCTGGGATCGAAAGCCTTGCTATTAAATATCCAACACAGACAACTTTCTTTTTAGTTGCTCTTTTATCGTTTATAATCGGAGGAATTTGTGGAAAAATTTGTTTTGGAAAATTTTTAAAATACGCTCTTATTGGTCTTTCGAACGTTCTTACAATATTAGGCTCAGTTATACTCGTTGCGATAGTGAAAAAAGAAGATTCAAGATTTTCAAAGAGCGATTTTATAGTTGGATTCTTTTTTATGTATTTGATCTTTTCTGCAATAATAATAAGTGTAATAATTAGCATCTAAAATGAAAATTTTAGGGATTCAAAAACAAAGCCTGATTGAATATCCTGGCAGAATTTCTGCCATAATTTTTTTAGGGGGATGTAATTTGAAGTGTCAGTATTGCTATGTTCCTCATTTGGTTTTACCAGAAGAAATTGAAAGACAGAGAGAGATTTCTCAAAGAGAATTTTTTTCTTTTTTAAAAGAGAGAAAAAATTTCTTGGAAGCTGTAGCAATAACTGGTGGAGAACCAACCATTAACAGCGATCTTCCAGAATTCATTAAAAAAATAAAAAAACTTGGATATTTAGTAGAATTGGAAACGAACGGTACAAATCCAAAAATGTTAAAATACTTTATTGACAAAAAGTTGGTAGATTATATTGCAATGGATATAAAGCATAGATTAGATAATTTTGAAAAATATAAAGAAATCACAGGAAACGTTTTAACACAAGAGATGTTTGAAAATATTAGAAAATCTGTTAAAATTTTAATCTTAGAAAAGATAGAATATGAATTTAGAACGACAGTCATGAAAGAATTTCATACAAAAGAAGATATCTTAGAAATTTGTAGAGAAATTGAAGGAGCAAACATTTATTATCTTCAAAATTATCATCAAAATAAAAATATTTCTGGTAAGGTTTTTACCCCCCTAAAAGAAGAAGAAATTGAAGAGATTTTAGAAAAAGGTCAAAAATTTGTGAACATAAAATATAGAAAATATCTATGAGAAATATCGTTGTAGAAAAAATTGAATTTTTACCAATTGAAGAACGAGAAATAGAAATTGTAGAAAGAAAGGGAATTGGACATCCAGATACAATTTGCGATCTAGTATGTGAATCGGTTTCGCAAGCCTTGAGTCAGTATTATTTATATAAGTTTGGGAAGGTTTTACATCATAATTTAGACAAAGGATTGTTGGTTGCCGGAAAATCCCAGCCAAAGTTTGGAGGAGGAAAAATTTTAGAAAAAATAAAAATCATCGTTGCGGGAAGGGCAACAGATAGAATTGGAAATAAAACAATCCCGGTTGAGAGATTAGCAAAAAAGGCTACTAAAGAGTGTTTGAAACGAATTGTTAATTCTTCAAAAAATGTAATCGAAAATTTTGAGATCTCTATAGAATACAAACCCGGTGCTGCTAATTTACAGGAAGTTTTCAAAAGAAGCAAAGAAATTGCCTTAGCCAACGACACCTCTTTTGGAATTGGGTATGGTCCTTATTCAAGAGCAGAAATTGTGACGCTGAAGGTTGCTAATTTTTTGAACTCTCGAAAATTCTTAAAAAAGTATCCATTTTTTGGAACTGATATCAAAGTCATGACTCTTAGAGAAAAAGATGAACTAACCCTAACAATCCCAGCAGCCTATATTGATAGGTACATAAAGAACATAAAAGATTATTTTGAAAAAAAGAAAATTGTGAAAAGAGAAATTGAAAGATACGTGAAAAAAACTTCTCATTTCAAAAAAGTCAAAATAGACCACAATACCTTAGATAATCCCAATGCAGAAACCGAAGGAGAAATTTATCTTACAGTTTTGGGACTCTCTGCAGAACAAGGAGATGATGGTCAAGTAGGAAGGGGGAATAGGGTTTCGGGTTTGATTACGCCATGCAGAGAAATGTCTTTAGAAGCAGCAGCTGGAAAAAATATTAACCATCCTGGCAAACTTTATCAGATTTTGGCCCACTTGATCGCTCAAAAAATAGGGAGAATGCCAGGAGTTAAGGAATGTTCAGTGAGAATTTTAAGTCAAATTGGAAAACCATTAGATCAGCCCCAAGTGGCTAGTGTCAAAGTTATTTCTAAACATTTTGAACAAGTAAAAGATAAAATTTACAAGATTGTTGACGAAACCTTCAATAATCTTCTAAAGATTCAAATGGAAATTGTAAAAGGGAAATATCCAGTTTGCTGATTATGGAAGAATGGGTAAAAGAAATTCAAAAAAGGATTGGCGGAATTCCAATCTCCAGTGGAAGAGGCAAGAAATACGGAAAAATTTCTTTTGATGATTTAGTTTTTGTTCCAGCTCAACTTGCAAAAAGACCGATTGATTATTATAGAGAAAAAATTTCTTCAAAAACGATTGTAGGAAAATATTCTAAAAAACCAATCGAACTGGAAACTCCGATTATTATTGGAGCGATGAGTTTTGGAGCCCTTTCTAAAGAAGCAAAGATTGCTTTGGCAAAAGCATCAACTTTGGCAGGAACAATGGCAAATACTGGAGAAGGAGGAATGCTTCCTGAGGAAAGAGAATTTGCGAAATATTTAATAGTTCAGTATTCTACAGGAAGGTTTGGAATCACAGAAGAGATTTTAAAAAAAGCGGATGCAATAGAAATAAAAATCGGACAATCGGCCAAGCCTGGACAAGGAGGATTTTTACCAAAAGAAAAATTAACAGAAGAGATTGCAAAAATTCGAAATGTTCCAATAGGAAAGGATCTTCATTCTCCAGCCTTTCATTATGATATTAAAAATTTAAAGGATTTAAAAAAGAAAATCAACTGGCTAAAAAAAATCACGGGTGGAGTGCCGATTATTTTAAAATTAGGAGCACCTGCTGAAAAGGATATTGAATTGGCAATTCAAATAAATCCAGATATAATTGCAATTGATGGTAAGGGAGGAGCAACAGGAGCAGCACCTGAAGTAATACTTAATGAAGTTGGAATTCCTACTTTAGCCTGTGTGACAAAAGCAAGAGAGATTCTTGATAGGAAAAAAGCTAAACAAGAATTGTGGATTGGTGGAGGACTGAATACTGGAGCAGATTTTGCAAAAGCTTTAGCCTTAGGAGCTGATGCAGTTTTTTGCGCTACTCCTTTGATAGTTGCTATGGGGTGTGTACAATGTAATCTTTGTTATCTTGGAAAGTGTCCAGTTGGCATCGCCACTCAAGATGAAGATTTACGAAAAAAATTAGAGGTAGAAAAAGCAGCTCAAAATGTAGCAAACTTTATCAAAAATTGTACTGAAGAAATCAAAATGATTGCTGGAGCTTGCGGAGAAAATGATATCCACAAGCTTAAAAAAGGTCATTTAAGGGCGTTAAATTCTGAGGTAGCAAAAATTACAAAAACAAAATTAATATGAAAGTAAAAGTTAATAAAGAAAAATGTATAGGCTGTGGATATTGTGCCTCAGTTTGCCCTGAAGTTTTTGAATTGGATGTTGATGGAAAAGCAAAGGTTAAAAAAGATGCTAATTTTGAACAAAATAAAGATTTAATAAAAGAAGCAAAAGAAGGATGTCCAGTTGGAGCAATTGAAGTTGAAGATTAATTTAATGAAAATTTTGGGCCTCCAAAAACAAAGCCTGATTGAATATCCAGGCAAAATTTCAGCTGTTTTGTTTTTGGCAGGGTGCAACCTAAGATGCCAGTTTTGCTATGTTCCTCATTTAGTTTTACCAAAATTAATTCAAAATCAAAAAGGAATTTCTCAAGTTAAAATTTTTTCTTTTTTGAAAGAGAGAAGGAACTTTTTAGAAGCTGTGGCAATAACTGGGGGAGAACCAACTCTAAATAAACAACTTCCAGATTTTATTAAAAAAATAAAAAAACTTGGCTATTTAGTAGAACTTGAGACGAACGGAACAAACCCCTCAATGTTAAAATTTTTAATAGAAAAGAAATTAGTAGATTATGTTGCAATGGACATAAAGCATGATTTGAATTTTAAAAAATATAATCTAATTTGCGGAAACGTTTTGACAAAGGAAATGTTTGAAAATATCAAAAAATCGATTAAAATCTTGCTTTCTGGCAAAGTAGATTATGAACTCAGAACAACAATAATGAAAGAATTCCACAAAAAAGAAGACATTTTAAATATTTGTCAAAAAATTTCTAAAGCAAAAATTTATTATCTCCAACACTACCAAAAAAATTCAACCGTTTCTGGTAAAACCTTTACTCCCTTTGGAAAAAGAGAGATTCAAGAGACTATCAAAGAAGCAAAAAATTTCTGTCAAATTCAATATCGAAAATATCTCTAAGGCCTAATCCCTATTTTTTATCCAATTGCTTGACATTGGTTTTTAATTGAATTAATATATAGACGATAATCTATATATCAGGTATGCCAAAAAGGATCTGTTCCCATTGCTTCAGTTTAATCCAAGTTCCTGCCAGAATGAAAATCATTCAACAATTAAAAAGGGGGCCAAAAATGGCAACTAAATTTGTTGATATTTTGTCTTTGAGCCAACCTACTGTTTCTTACCATTTGAGGTTGTTAGAAAAAAATGGAATACTTTTGTCGAAAAAATCAGGGAGAAAAATTTTTTATTTTCTTAACCGAAAATACCCTTGTAAAGGTTGTTTAATTTTTAAGTTGCCCTTAAATGCTTGAGTTAAAAAATTTAACTGTCAGAATCCAAAACAAAGAGATTTTGCACGATATTAATTTTAAATTTGAAAAAGGAAAAACCTATGCCATTATGGGACCTAATGGATCGGGGAAAACCACTTTAGCCTTGGCCATCCTGGGTTATCCGGGATTGAGTTTAGATAAAAAATCGAAGATCATTTTCAATGGAAGAGATATTACTAATTTAAAACCAGAAGAAAGAGCAAAAAAAGGAATTTTTCTTTCTTTTCAAAATCCACCCCCACTTTCTGGAGTAAATATTTTTCAACTTTTGCAATATGCTTTTCCAAAAATTAATCCCTTAATTTTGCGGCAAAAAACAAAAGAAATTTCTCAAAAACTTGGCCTTGAAGAAGAAGTTCTAGAAAGAAGTTTCCATCCTGGAGTTTCTGGAGGCGAAAAAAAGAAGGTTGAAGCATTGCAAGCTTTAATTTTTAATCCTAAATTATTTATTTTTGATGAGATAGATACTGGATTGGATGTTGATGCTTTAAGAAAAATTTCTCAATCGATCAACGAAATTAAAAAAGGAAAAACAACAATTTTAATTACTCACTATGCAAGAATTTTGAGATATATTGAACCAGATTATGTTTTGGTTTTAAAAGAGGGAAGAATTTCTCATTTTGGAGATAAAACTTTAGCAGAAAAAATAGAAAGAGAAGGTTATAAAAATTTTTAAAAAAAAATATGAAAAAAAGATTAGAATTCAAGTATAAATTTGGATTCAGTGTTCCCCACAAGCCAGTTTATACTACAAAACCTGGTATTTCAGAAAAAGTGGTAAAAGAGATTTCTTATTTGAAAGGGGAACCAAAATGGATGAGAGATTTTAGGCTGAAGGCTTTTAAAATTTTCAAACAAAAAGAAATGCCAAAGTGGGGGCCTGATTTATCTTCTTTGAAATTTGACGAAATTATCTATTATCTAAAACCAATAGAAAAGAGAGCAGATTATTGGGAACAACTTCCTCCAGAAATTAAAAAAACATACGATTTAATTGGCATTCCAGAAGCAGAAAAGAAATTTTTGGCAGGAGTGAGCGCTCAATTTGAATCAGAAGTAGTGTACGAAAGCATCAAGAAAGATTTAGAAAAAAAGGGAGTGATTTTTTGTGATATGGATACCGCGGTAAAAAAATATCCAGAAATTGTCAAAGAATATTTTGGAAAATTGGTTCCACCTGCAGATAATAAATTTGCTGCTTTAAACTCTGCCGTTTGGTCTGGTGGTTCCTTTATTTTTGTGCCAAAAGGAGTGAAAGTGCCCCTACCCCTACAAGCTTATTTTAGGATTAACGCAGAAAGGATGGGACAATTTGAAAGAACCTTAATTGTTGCTGAAGAAGGAAGCTTTGTCCACTATGTAGAAGGTTGTACCGCTCCAATTTATTCTACCCAATCTCTTCATGCAGCAGTGGTAGAAATTTTTGTCAAAAAGGGAGCAAGGGTAAGATATACAACAATACAAAATTGGAACAAAAATGTTTTTAATTTAGTGACAAAAAGATCGAAAATAGAAGAAGAAGCGATTATGGAATGGGTAGATTGTAACATCGGTTCTGCTGTAACAATGAAATATCCTTCAGTATTTTTGGCCGGAAGAAAATCAAAAGCAGAAACCCTTTCTCTTGCCTATGCCTTTGGCAATCAAATCCAAGATACAGGGGCAAAAATGATTCATTTGGCACCAGAAACTTCTTCAAGGGTTATTTCAAAATCAGTGGCAGTAAAAGGAGGAAGAACATCTTATCGAGGATTGGTACAAGTTTTAAAAGGAGCAAAAAAATCTTCAGTTTATGTTTCCTGCGATGCTTTAATTTTAGATAAAATTTCAAGGTCAGATACCTATCCGACAATGAAAATTTTCGAAAAGGATGTTCAAATTCAGCACGAGGCAACCGTAGAAAAAATTGGTGAAGATAAACTTTTTTACTTTAATTGCCGAGGTATTAAAAAAGAAGAAGCAGAAAGTCTTTTGGTCAATGGATTTATTCAACCAATTGCAAAAGAGCTTCCATTAGAATACGCCATTGAGTTGAATCGTTTAATCAATCTTCAAATGGAAGGTACAGTTGGATAAATTTATGGTTTACTTTCAAAGAATAAAAGAAAGCAAAGAGTATTTAATTAAAGAAAAAGGAAAATATCTTTTCTTTTTGAATAATTTTTCAGGCAATTTAAAAATCGTTATTGAAAACAAAAACTGCCAGGTTTTCATTTTTGGAGTTTATTTGGGCAAAGGGAAAGAAGAATTCAATTTAAACACTTTTCAAATTCATAAAGTAGGGAATAGTTTTTCCAATTTATTGATAAAAGGAGTTTTTTTTGAACAATCTAAATTTTTTTACCAAGGATTAATTAGAATAGAAAAAGGAGCTGATAATTCCTATGCTTATCAAAAAAATCAAAATTTAGTTTTGTCTGAGAATTGTCAAGTTGAAAGTAGGCCCTATCTTGAAATTTTAGCAAACGATGTTTTTTGTACCCATGGCGCAACGACCTCAAATTTAGACAAAGAACAGATTTTTTATTTAAAAACCAGAGGTTTTAACGAAAAAAGAGCTAATTTTATATTGGTTGAGGGATTTTTATTGGAGGTGATTAAAGAAATTGAAAAAATCTTAAAGAATGAAAAGGTCAAATCCCTTTATCAAGACATTAAAGAAAAACTACAAAAAGTTTACTCAAAAATATGATTGATATTAAAAAAATAAAAAAAGATTTTCCAATTTTTAAAAATCATCCAGATTTGGTTTATTTAGATTCTGCTGCCACCTCTTTGAAACCAAAAAGAGTAATAGAAAAAATTGTTGAGTATTATCAAGATTATTCTGCTAATATTCATCGGGGCATCTATCAAATTTCAGAAAAAGCAACAAAAGAATATGAAGAAACAAGAGAAGTAGTTGCTAATTTTATTGGGGCAAACCCCTCAGAAATTGCTTTTACCAAAAATACGACCGAATCTTTAAACATCTTAGCAAACAGTTTAGTTGAGAAATTTACCCAAAGAGGAGACGAAATTTTAATTTCAATTTTAGAACATCATTCAAATTTTGTTCCTTGGCAAATTGCTGCTAAAAAAAGAGGATTAAAAATTAAAATTTTAGACATTGATAAAGAGGGAAAATTGAAAATTAAAGATCTTAAAAATTTAATTTCAAAAAAAACCAAAATTGTTTCTTTGAGTTTTGTTTCAAACGTTTTGGGAACAATTAACCCAATTGGAGAAATTTCAGAAATTGTTAAAAAGAAACAAAAAGATATTATTTTTGTAGTGGATGGTGCCCAGGCTGTTCCTCATTTTAAAGTTAATGTGAAAGATTTATCAATAGATTTTTTAGCCTTTTCTGGGCATAAAATGTTAGGACCTACTGGGGTTGGGGTTTTGTGGGGAAGGGAAGAGTTATTAAATGAAATTGAACCTTTAAATTACGGAGGGGGAATGATAGAGAAAGTAGAAATTGAAGAGACTGTTTTTCAAAAAGCACCTTTTAAATTTGAGGCAGGAACTCCACCGATTGCGAGCGTAATTGGTTTAAAAGAAGCCATTTTTTATTTAGAAAAAATTGGAATGGAAAAAATTCAAGAACATGAATCGGAATTGACAAATTTTGCTTTGGAAAAAATTAAAAAAGAATTTGGTAAAAAAATTAAAATTTACGGACCCAAAAAAAGAGCGGGAGTGATCGCGTTTAATTTCAAAAATTACCACCCCCATGACATTTCACAGATTCTAGCCAGTGAAAAAGTTTGTATTAGAGCAGGCCATCATTGCGCAATGCCATTGCACAAAAGGTTGAATACAGTGGCGACTTGTCGAGCAAGTTTTTATCTTTACAATCAAAAAGAGGATATTGAAAAATTAATTTTTGGTTTAAAAAAGGTGGAAAAGATTTTGGGTTAATTTTATGGAAGAATTATATAAAGATTTAATCTTGTTTCATTGGAAAAGTCCTCAAAATTATGGAAAGCTAAAGGATGCTAACAAAAGCTTTTTTTTAGAAAATCCTTTTTGTGGGGATGCAATTAAAATGGAGGCAAAAATTGAAAAAGGGAAAATTAAAAAAATAAAATTTTCTGGCAAAGGGTGTATAATTTCAAAAGCCTCTGCCTCCCTTTTAACTGAATATGCAAAAGGAAAAAGTATTGAGGAGATAAAAAAATTAGACAAGGATTTTGTGCTAAAATTACTTGGAATTGAATTGAGCCCAACAAGGTTAAAATGTGCTCTTTTACCGCTTGAGGTTTTGCAAAAATTAGTTCAATTAAAAGAAAAATGAAAGATTTAATTTTAAAAAAATTAGAAGAAGTGATAGATCCAGAACTTGGCATTTCGATTGTTGACTTGGGGTTGATTTATGATGTTTTTGTTGAAAATGGTAAGGTAAAAGTAAAAATGACCTTAACGACTATAGGCTGTCCACTTTTTGGATATTTTGAAACCCAAATAAAAGAAAAGCTAAAAGAACTTGAGGGTATAAAAGAAGTTGAGGTAGAATTAACTTTTGATCCTCCTTGGACCCCAGATAGACTTTCAGAAAGAGCTAAGGCAAAACTTAATTTTTTAGGATTTTAAAAAATTAAAATTTTTCAAATATTATGCTATCTTTATTCACTCCTTTTTGCAAAAGAAGGTTTTTTACTTCTTCGACCATCTCTGGCACTCCGCAAATATAATACTCAAAATCTCCAATTTTTAAATTTTTTTCTTTTAAAAATTTTAAAAGATTTTCTTGAACTCTTCCTTTTGCAAAATATTTTTCTTCTAAACCTTCAAAATTTTGTTCTTGGTCAAGGCAGATTAGAAAAGAAAAATTTGGAAAATTTTCGCACAATTTTTTTAATTCTTCAAAAAAATAAACATCCTTTCTACTTTTTAAACCCCAAAATAAAACAAGAGAAAGAGAGGTTTTTGGCAAAAAAGATTGAATTTGACTGCGAATTGGAGCAATACCTGTGCCAGTTGCTAAAAAAATTTTATTTTTATCAGTTGATCTAATTGTGAAACTACCAAAGGGTCCAAAAAAATTTGCCCACTCTCCAATTTTTATTTTCTCAAAAAAAGTTGAGGTCACTCCTCCCTCAACTAACTTTACTAAAAGTTCAAATGTTTTTTTATCTTTCGGGGGGGAAGCAATAGAATAATATCTTTTTTTATCTTCAACTCTTAATTGGAGGAACTGGCCAGGGATAAAATCTAATTCTCCCCTTTCAATAAAAAATTTTAGAAAAAGAACCCTTGGCGCCAACTCCTTTTTTTCTATTAATTTTGCTTTAAATTCCTTTGGCATTTTTATTGTTTAAAAGTTCCCATAATATTATAACCAGCATCAACAAAAATTACCTGACCGGTAATTGATTTTGCCCTTTCTGAAGCCAAAAAAACAGCCAATTCTCCTATATCATCGATTTGTACATTTTCTCCCAAAGGACTGATTTTTTTGTGCATTTCTAAAAAGCTTTCAAAATTTGGAATCGCACTGGCTGCTAAAGTTTTAATAGGTCCTGAAGAAATGCAATTGACTCTTATTCTTTCTTTTCCCAAATCGTAAGCTAAATAACGAACCGTGCTTTCTAGTGCAGCCTTTGCTACTCCCATTACGTTATATCCTGGAAAAACCTTTTCTGAGCCATAAAAAGAAAGAGTTAAAATAGATCCTCCCTTATTCATTAATGGTGAAAGTTCACGGCAAAGAGCAATTAAAGAATAAACAGAAATGTCCATTGTTATTTTGAATCCCTCTCTGGTTGTTTGTAAAAATCTGTTTTTCAGTTCTTCTTTTGGTGCAAAAGCTATCGAATGAACTAAAATATCAAAATTTCCCCATTTCTCTTTAATGTATTCTTTTAACCTTAAAATATCTTCATCTTTTGAGACATCGCACTTTACGACCATTTCTGAATTCAAATCCTTTGCCAGCAATTTTACCAATTCAACCAAAGAATCATTCGCACAAGAGAAAGCCAAAATAGCTCCTTCTCTAAAAAAAGCCTTAGCAATTCCAAAGGCAATACTATTTGGATTTGCCACTCCTAAAATTAAAGCCCTTTTTCCTTCTAAAAGCTTCATTTAAATATTTTAACAAATTTTAAGATTTGTTAAAATAAGAACTGAACCAAAAATACCATGAGAAAAAAAATTTACTTAGATTATGCAGCTACCACCCCGGTTGATCCAAGAGTTAAAAAAGCAATGGAGCCTTATTTTTCAGAAAAATTTGGAAATACAATGTCAATTCATAGTTTTGGGCAAGAAGCAAAAGAGGCTTTAGAAGAGAGTAGAAAAATAATAGCAGATTTTATTGGGGCTAAACCCTCTGAAATAATTTTCACTAGTTCAGCAACTGAAAGCAATAATTTAGCTTTAAAAGGAATTGCCTTTGCTAATAAAGAGAGGGGAAGACACATTATCATTTCTTCAATTGAACATCCTTGCATTATGGAATCTGCAAAATGGTTAGAGGGGCAGGGATTTGAAATTACTAGATTAAAAGTTGACAATTATGGTTTGGTCAATCCAGAAGATGTTAAAAAAGCAATCAAAAAAGAAACGATTTTAGTTTCTATAATTCATGCATCAAATGAAATTGGAACTATTCAGCCAATTGCAAAGATCGGAAAAATTATAAAGGTTCAGAGCAAAAAGTTAAAAACAAAAATCTATTTTCACACTGATGCTGTTCAGAGTTTTGGAAAAATTCCAATCGATGTTAATGAAATGAATCTTGATTTGTTGACTGCCAGCGCTCACAAAATGTACGGACCAAAAGGGGCAGCTTGCCTTTTTGTGAGAGAGGGAACAAAAATCGAACCCCTTTTGCATGGTGGGGGTCATGAGGCTGGTTTGAGATCTTCTACAGTTAATGTTCCTGCCATCGTTGGTTTTGCGGTCGCAGTTGAAATTTGCAAAAAAGAAATGAAAAAAGAAATGAAAAGATTAACAAGATTAAAAGATAAATTAATTAAGGGAGTTTTAACAAAAATTCCAGGATCTCATTTGAACGGACATACAAAATTAAGATTACCAAACAATGCAAATTTTTGGTTTGAGGGAGTGGAGGGCGAATCGATTGTGATTCAATTGGATCTAATGGGAATTGCTGCCTCAACCGGTTCTGCTTGTTCTTTAATAAAGCTAGAGCCAAGTCACGTTCTTTTGGCAATAGGATTGAAACCAGAACAAGCCTCCGGTTCTTTAAGATTAACCCTGGGACGATGGACAAAAGAAGAAGATATTGATTATGTGTTGAAGGTTTTGCCAGGGATAATAAAAAGATTAAGAAAAGTTTCTTAGTTTTTATAAAATCATGCTCGGACAATATTTAATAACATTTAGAGAAGTTTTTGAGGCAGCATTAATAACTGCAATAATATTGTCCTATTTAATTAGAACTGGTAGACAACCCTTAACGCGTTATGTATGGTATGGCGTTTATTTAGCGATAGCTGCAAGCTTAGCCATAGGAGTGGCTATCTGGCTTATCTATGGCATTCTTCCAAAGACTACACAATTGTTATTTGAGGCAATTGCCGCCTTTGTGGCTGTTTTAGTATTGTCTTCAATTATTTATTGGATGGCAATTAGGGGAAGGTATTTAAAGAAAGAAATAGAAACAAGGGTTGAGGCTATTGTCACTCGAGGTGCGATTATCTGGTTAATATCACTAGCCTTCATTGTTGTATTCAGGGAAGGTCTAGAAACTGTGCTCTTTTTAACCCCTTTCTTTTTAGAGGATATGAGAGCCACTGCTTTTGGAATGTTTTTGGGAATATTAGGAGGAGTTCTATTGTCTTATAGTATATTTGTGGCTGGCATGAAAATTAACTTGCGCAAATTTTTTTACTTTACCAGTCTCCTTTTGATATTACTTGCTGGTGGATTGGCAGGATATGGAGTTCATGAATTAATAGAATATTTTAAAAAAATTGGCATTGATGTAGGTTGGCTAGGAGAATATGCCTACAACCTGAACATACCAGAAAGTAATTTATTACATCATAAGGGAGCGATAGGTTCTATTTTTGCAGTAATGTTTGGTTATACAACCAAAGCAGAATGGGCAAGAGTGATAGTTCACTTAATATATCTAGCAGTAGCAATTCCTATCACAGTTTGGATTTACAGAAAATAAAAAAGAAAATTAAACATTTACAAAACCTCTCTAATAGCTCTTATATTAGCTTCTGGAGTGTTAATTGGAATTACACAACCAGGACCAATAATTAACCTTCGACCGTTAGTTTGTTTGATAGCATCTTTAACCTGTTTTTTTACATCAATAGGCTTTTTTCTCAATAACACATTCCACTCATCAATACCTCCCAAAACCGCACCCCCAAAAAGTTTTTGAGCCTCAGATAGGGTAGGCCAAGTTTTTCGATCGTGCCAATTAATGATTTGGACGGGATAATCTTTTAACAAATTAAACATAATATTTTGACCGTGAATGTGAAGGATTAATAAATCGGTTTTTTGTCTCAGTTTTTCTAAAATTTGATAATCATATTTCATTCCAAAAATTTTATATTCTTTTTCACTCAAAATATCATAGCTTGCTACTTGAGTAAAAAAGAAAATACCATCGGCTCCGTTTTGAAGTGAAGCAAGAGAAAATTTGGTTATTGTTTCAGTAATTACAGATAGACCAATTTCTAAATTTTTGGGATATTTTCTTAAATCATTAAGCCAGAATTTTTCCCGTAAAACCTTGACTAAAGTTAAAGGATTGGGAACTGTCTGAACTATTGGTACATCTTTGCCAATTTCTTTTTTAATAAGTCTTAAAGTTTTTAGTTCTCTACCTAAAATACCTTCATTGACGTTTAAAGTTCGAAGTTTTTGCCAATCTTGAGGATTTTTAATCGGAGAAAAAACACATTTTCTGGTACCTTTTTGTTGCCCCTCCTTATCTTTTTTTTGAATAAATTTTGCCCCAAATGCTTCTGCAAAATAGCCACTAGCTGGAGTTACTTTTATTAAATCAAACTCAAATTTTTTCTGAAATTCAATTATTGCCTTAGCCAACCCTTGGCTAGTTTGATCAGCATTGGGGAAATGACGCCAAAGAACAAAAGGAACACGATCGGCCCCCTTGCCATTAATTGCTTTATAGATTCTTTCTCGAGAAGTCATACTATTTAGCATACAATATAAGAATAAAAAATGCCAGGACGATTACTTTAGTCCTGGCCTAATAATCTTTTGCCGTTCGGGAGTGATAATCTCATCAATCTTTTCATCATAACACCCCTGCCAGGGTTGGGTGATGTTCCCCTCTTTGATACTCCACATTAACAAACTGGGACGACCGTACCATGGATTGGGTCTATAGCTCAATATCAAAGCCCCTGGAAACACTTTTTCGTAAAGCTGAAGTTCTTTCTCAGTTAAAAAGCTGGCTTTAAATCTTATTACTGACTCTATAAGCATCTCTCTAGTTATATGTGATTCTTCGATCCTCCCAGTAGCAAGAATGTTTCGCTTAGCTTGTATTAACAACTCCTCCAGATTTGGATCTTCACTAATAGTTGCCCTAACCTCTTCTGTTTCTCTTATGAGATAGGAGTAAAATCCATCCACACGATTCCAAACCTCTTCTAATCTGAAAATTCTGAAGTATCTAGAAAAATCTGGATTGCTCAAAATCATTTCTTTCAGCTTTTCATGATAGATCATAGTCATTAAGGGATCTGCACCATTTGCAAATTCAGCCCTTTTTCCAGAGGTTATCACGTTGATAATAATTCCTGGTGGATAGATATTTTGGACCATTTTTCCCAGTCTTACCAGGAATTCAAAACTTCTTTTTTCAGCCTTGTCTGGTTCAGGACCATTGCAAACTCTGAGGTTTTTATGATATCCATAACCTAGAATAAAGGGTATTGGCTCTCCTTTACTGATCCAATCCATTATTCTTTCCAAAAAGTAATTGTAATTTTTATCCCCTGGCTTGGGTGGGTTTCTACCTGCTCCTCGCTGGTGAAAGTGGCGGCTAGTTAATATCTTGAGGATTTTCTCTGCTAAATTCTTTTCCATTTCCTTCACCCCCTAAAAGGTGCTAACTAAAATGTGCTGGAAGGCGGGGGGAGGATTTGAACCTCCGTTTTGGCGGTTTGCGACCGCCCGCCTAGCCGCTCGGCCACCCCGCCATATAAATAAAAAAATCTCTTTTTAGGAAAGGAGCTGATCAATTTATTAATAATTAAATCAGCCCCTTTCCCTCAAAGAGATTAAATTACAGCAACAATTTTTGCAAATTTCAGAATTCATATTATTATATTATATTCTTGAATGAATTCTTGTCAAGAGGAGTAAATTATAAAAAATAAAAATATATGAAGAAAATAATTTGTGCAATGTCAGGGGGTTTAGATAGTTCGGTGGCAGCTGCTCTTTTGAAAAGAGCTGGTTTTGATGTTATTGGGGTTTTTATGAAATTTTGGATGGCACCAGGAGAAAATGGATTGGTCGGTGCCTGGAATCGCTGTTGTTCTCCAGAGGCTGAAGCTAGAGCAAGAAAGGTAGCCAAAATTTTGAATATTCCTTTTTACGTTTTCAATTTTGAAAAAGAATTTAAAGAAAGAATTGTTGATTATTTTTTAGAAAGATATAAAAAGGGAATTACTCCAAATCCTTGTGTAGTTTGTAATAAAGAAATAAAATTTGGGCTTTTATTAGAAAAAGCCTTATCTTTGGGCGCCGATTTTGTTGCCACTGGTCATTATGCCAGAATTAAAAGAGAAATTGGAGATTCAAATTCTGAAATCTTCAAATTGCTGAGAGGAAAAGACAAAAAAAGGGATCAGTCTTATTTTCTTTGGCAGCTAAATCAAGATCAGCTAAAACATATTTTGTTTCCAATTGGCGATTATACTAGGAAAGAAGTTGAAAAATTGGCAAAAAAATTTAAGTTGTCTTTTCTTTTGAGCATTCCAAAATCAGTTGAAATATGTTTTATTCAAACAACAATCAATGATTTTTTAAAAGAATATTTGGGGACAAAACCAGGAAAAATTGTTGAGATAAACGGAAAAACAATTGGAGAACATCCAGGATTGTGGTTTTATACCATTGGTCAAAGAAAAGGGATAAAACTGCCTGGCGGTCCTTATTATGTTTTAGACAAAAATGTCAAATACAATAGGTTGATTGTGACTAAAAATGAGAGCAATTTGTATAAAAAAGAATTAATTTGCAAAAATGTTAATTGGATTTTAGGTAAAGCCCCAAAATTGCCCTTGAAAGTAAAAGCCAAAATTCGCTATCGCCATCAACTTGCTTTAGCAACAATAGTAGAAGAACTTGAAGAATCAAAAACTTACAAGCTAATTTTCGAAGAGCCTCAGCGGGCAATCACTCCTGGCCAATCAGTTGTTTTTTATAAAGGTAATGAAGTTTTGGGAGGGGGAGTAATTTTTCAATAAAATGAAAAAAATTTTCAGAAAACTAAAATTACCTGCAATGATAAGTCAGTTTTGCCCTAAACGAGTAAGAATTTATGGTTTCAAGACAATTTCTGGAAAAGATTTTGAAAGAGTTTGGGAAAATTCTCCAGACAAAACTAAAGCCAAGAAGGATTTGGTAAATGAAATCTTTATTTTTGCTTGCATCATTCCTTTTTACTTATGACAATTATGAAAAAAGGAATTTTAATTGCTTTTGGAGAGCTGTTTTTGAAATCACCAGGGGTTCAAAAAATCTTCAAAAAAAGGCTAATTAATAACATTTCCTTTTTTCTAAAAAAGGAAAATTTCGAGTTTAAAATTTATCCTTTAAGAGAAAGGATATTTCTTGAGATTCCTCAAGAAAAAAAAGTAAAAAAAATAATTAAAAATATTTTTGGGATTTCTTGGTTTGCCAAAAGCTTATTTTTTGAAAAGTCAAATTTGAAAGAAGTTTCAGATTTCATTGCTAAAAATTATAAAGATTGGATTGGAGAAAACGAAACCTATGCCATTAGGTTAAGAAAAGGAATTGAGATAAAAGAAACTAGAAATAAAATCATTGAAGAAATTGCAAAAAGAATTAAAAGAAAAGTAGATCTTGAAAGCCCAAAAAGAGAGGTTTTTGTTGAAGTAAGAAAAGAAGGCTGGTTTTTATACTTTAAAAAGGAAAAAGGAGCAGGGGGGTTGCCAGTTTCAAGTAGCGGAAAAGTTTTGGCTTTGATTTCAGGGGGAATTGACTCTCCAGTAGCAGCATATTTTATGGCAAAAAGGGGAGCAGAAAACGTTTGGTTGCATTTTCATTCTTTTCCTTTAGTTTCTCAAAAGTCGATTGAAAAAGTAAAAAAATTAGCCCAAATCTTTTTGAAATTTCAGCCAAAATTAAAAATTTTTCTTTTTCCTTTTTCAAAAATTCAAATGAAAATTAAAACCCAAAGCCCCCCAAAATACAGAGTTTTGCTTTATAGAAGAGCGATGATAAAAATTGCTGAAAATTTAGCCCAAAAAGAAAATTGTTATGCTTTAGTTACTGGAGAAAGCTTAGGCCAAGTTAGTTCTCAAACTTTGCCAAATTTGGAAATAATAGAAAAAGCAGTTTCAATTCCAATTTTGAGACCATTAATCGGTTTTGATAAAGAAGAGATAATCAAAATAGCAAAAGAGATAGGAACCTATGAAATTTCAATTTTGCCCCAAGAAGATTGTTGTACTTTATTTACTCCAAAGCATGCCACAGCCAAAGGAAATTTGAAAAAAATTGAAGAAATCGAGAAAAAATTAAACCTCAAAAAGATAATTAAAGAGTCAAAAAAAGAAATTGTAATTTTAAATTATTAAATTTGAATCTTGACAAAAATTTTTGCTTTGCTATCATTATTCAATACCCCCATATGGGGGGTATAGATATGAAAAAATCTTTAAAGAAAAAAATTTTAAACAGGATGAATTACCTGATCGGGCACTTGGAGGGGGTAAAAAGAATGATTGAAAATGATAAATATTGTGTCGATATCATTTTGCAAAACGAGGCAGTCATTTCAGCTCTGAAAAAGGTAAACGAAATGGTTTTGGAAAATCACTTAAATACCTGTGTTACCCAAGCAATAAAAGGAAAGAGTGAAAACGAAAGAAGAAAGAAAATTAAAGAGCTTTTAGAAATATTTAAAAACTCCAATAAAAAATTCTAAAATGAACTGCTGCGAAAAACCAAAAAAAGAGAAAAAAGAGAAAGGATTCTTAAAAGGAATATTGTATGGCTTAGCTCCCCATGTTTTTTGTATTCTCTTTATTATCCTTTCTGTTTTAGGAGCGACAACCGCAACGACTTTATTGAAACCACTTCTTTTGAATCCTTATTTTTTCTACATTTTAATAGCTATATCTTTTATCTTTGCCACAATTTCTGCCATTTTCTATTTTAGACACCTCGGATTTATAATCTTAGATAAAACCGACGGAGGATTGGAGCTAAGCATTTTGCCAACAGGGATTAAAAGAAAATGGAAGTATCTCTTAACGCTTTATGGCACAACCATTGGTATTAATTTACTTTTATTTATGGTAATATTTCCAATTACGGCCAATCTTGATTCGGGGACAACTTTAACAGCTGCTATAAGAGATGCTTTCGGAGGCGACAAAGAATCACAACTTTCTGAATCTGCTTCTTTGATAACCCTCCAAGTTGCCATTCCCTGTCCAGGACACGCGCCCTTAATTACCACTGAACTTAAAAAAATTAGTGGCGTAGAGAATGTTAAATTTAGATTCCCGAATTTATTTGATGTGAGTTATAATCCTCAAAAAACAACCAAAGAAGAAATACTCTCTTTAGAAGTTTTTAATACCTACAAAGCCACAATTATAAACGAGCAAAAAGGAAGCGTTGTTGAGTCGACTGTAAATTTAAATAACATCCGAGAAAATCGGCCATTGACCGGCGGCTATGCTGTCGGTGGTTGTGGTTGTGGGGCGAGATAAAATAATTTTAGGATGAACAATAACAACCAAAAAACTGAAGAAAAAATGGAAAAAGCAAAGAGGGTCCAATTTGGAACCATTGATATAAAAGGAATGCATTGCCAAAGTTGCGCTGAATTAATAAAGAATAAATTAAAAGGATTAAATGGAGTAGAAAAAGTAAAAGTAAATTTTATTAAAGAGAAAGCATTGATTTGGTTTAATCCAGCAATAATAAACCTCGATACTCTAAAAAGAGAAATTGAGAAAATGGGTTATAAAGCCAGTGTGAGCAAGGAAATAACTGATGTTGGTAACAATGTTCCTAAAGAAAAAATTATTAGAATCAGGTTGGGAAAACCGAATTTTTTAATAATTTTACTCGTTCTAACTTTAATTTTAACCTCAATAAACCTTTATTTGATGGCTAATTTGTCAAAAAAACTTACTTTCTTCACTCCTGGAAACACCGCTCAAATTAACGAACAGTCCACCGGGAGATTAAGAGAAGTAGGACCTCTTCAAGAGTCAGAGCAAGAGCTAGAGTTTCTGTCTAGAATAGAAGTTAGCGTTGATAACGATCCAGTAAAAGGTTTGGAAGATGCTCCAGTAACGATAGTAGAATTTTCTGATTTTGAATGTCCTTTTTGTGCTAGATTTGTAAAAGAGACTTTACCCAAAATTGAAGAAAATTATATTAAAACTGGAAAAGTAAAATTCGTTTTTAGAGATTTTCCCTTACCCTTCCATCCTAACGCTCAAAAAGCTCATGAAGCAGCAGAATGTGCCAGAGAACAAGGAAAATTTTGGGAATATCACGATATTCTTTTTAAAAACACTCAAGCTTTAAGCGTTTCAGATTTAAAAAATTATGCCAATGAGTTAGGGTTGGATACTATCAAATTTAATGAATGTTTAGACTCTGGAAGAAAGACTGAAGAAGTAGAAAAAGATCTTCAAGATGGTCAAAACTATGGAGTTCAAGGAACACCGACCTTTTTTATCAACGGTATTCAGATAGTTGGCGCCCAACCTTATAGTGTTTTTGAGCAAATTATTGAGCAAGAATTAAATAAATAAGAAATATGAAAAATGTCAAAATTTTAGTTGTATTGTTTTGTTTAATATTTTTAATTGTTGCTATTTTTACTAAAGGATTTGGTCTTTTTAAATCGAGCCAAACTAATTCCGATGATTTCGTGAAAATTCCTCTCTCTGAAGTGACAAGGAAAGCTAAATGGTATGAATATGATTTGGGTGGAGCAAAAATAAGATTTTTTGTGGTTAAAGCTAAGGATGGAAGCATAAAAACAGCTTTTGATGCTTGCGATGTATGTTACAGATATGGAAAAGGCTACCGGCAAGAGGGAGATTATATGGTTTGCAATAATTGTGGGAATCGCTATCCAATAGCTGGTCTGGGAACAGAAAACAAAAACCCAGGCGGTTGTTGGCCAGGTTATTTGCCTAATATTATTAAAGAAGGCAACATTCTCATTAAAAAATCTGATTTAGAAAACAATCGTTGGAGATCATTATGAAAATAAAATTAACCATTTTTATATTAATAATCCTGATAGTGATTGTGACGACGGTGTTTGTTACAGTAACAAAGACTGGCAAAAATAGTTTTGAAGAAAATCGCGAGAAAGTTTTATCACAACTCTATTTGGCAATTGAAGAAGCAAAGAAAATGGGAAAGTATAAATGTTGCATAGAACCCCCTTGCACGATGTGCTATCTGGGCAAGTGGATATTCAAAGATGGAACCTGTGATTGTGACGGAATGATATCAATGAACGAGTGGGATAAAGTTTGTCCTCAATGTATAAGAGGAATCAAAGAAGGAAAATGTAAATCAGAAATTGGTAGCTGCCCCCTTCCATGAGGCAAGAAATTAAGAAGGGTGTGTTAACTGGTGTTTGCTCTGGAATAATTGCTTCTTTTTGCTGTCTAGGTCCCCTTATAATTATCTTTCTGGGGTTAGGAACGATTCCTTTTGCCCTGAGTATAACTCAATACCGACCTTTCTTTTTAGCCCTTGGGATTTTCTTTATAGTTGGAGCAATAATCTTGCATCTCAGAATGAAAAATAAAACTTGTGATATTAATTGTTTTAGCCTGGAAGGAATTAAAAAAGAAAAGCACTTTATTTTCTCAATCGTTTTATCAATGGGAATTACATATTTTCTTTTATTATATGGAATGGTGCCAAGAATTTCTCCAATTATTTATAGAAGTTTTTCCCAAAACAGAGAAGTTTTAAAACAAATAACAAGTTTAGTACCAAATGAGAATTTGAATTTACAAACCTTAGTTTTAAAAATCGAAAGAATGACCTGCGAAAGTTGTGCTGGTGCCATAGAATGGTATTTCTTAAACCAATTAAGAGGCATTAAAGAGGTTAAAATTGATTTCCCCAAAGGAAAAGCAGAAATAATTTACAATCCAAAAGAAATTACCAAAGAGGAAATACTCCATAGCGAAATCTTCAAAATTTATAAAGCAACGATTTTAAATGGTGAATAGGTTATTTAATTTTGGAGATTAAATAATTGGGTCTATGGCAATAGCCCTTTTTCTTAGTTTAGTTTAGGAGTGGTTCATTTTGGAATGAATGGATATTTCCCTTTGTTCTTTTTGGGAATTAGCTTAATCCATATTTTAGAAAAATGTTTTTATCAAGAAGCTCTCAGAGAACAACTGCTTTCGAGGCACAAAAACTAGCCAATAAAAATATTTAAAAAGCTCTTATTTTTTGGATTATTAGAAGTGATTTTTTTTGTTATGGTCGGTATGTTTTGGGAGTGATAATTACTTAAACTGATTTCTCTTGACAACATTTTTGGTTTCGTATAATTTATAATAATACCCCATAGGGGGGGGTTTTCAAAACATGAAAAAATCTTTTAAAAAACAAATCCTAAACAGAATGAATTACCTTATTGGTCATTTGGAGAGTGTCAAAAAGATGATTCAAGATGATAAATATTGCATTGATATTATCAAGCAAAACGAAGCAGTAATTGCAGCAATTAAAAAATTAAACCAAATACTTTTGGAAAATCATTTAAATACCTGCGTTACTCAGGCAATAAAAGGGAAAAGTGAAAAAGAAAGAAAAAAGAAAATCAAAGAGCTTTTAGAAATTTTTAAAAATCAATAAAGTTTTAAAATGGATTTCTCTCAAAAAACAAAAAAGGAAAGAGAAAAAAGATTATATCAATGCCCAGAATGCGGTCTTTGGTATAGAGAAAAAAAGTGGGCTAAAAAATGTGAAAATTGGTGCAAAAAACACAAAAGCTGTAATTTGGAGATTATCAAACATGCAATAAATAAAAAAATATGCAAGAAATAATTTTAAAAATTTCAGGAATGCATTGTGCTTCTTGTGCTAGAAACATTGAAGCTCAAGTAAAAAAGCACCCTGGCGTTAAATCAGTTAACGTTAATTTTGCTACTTCTGAGATGTTTGTTAGAGCTGAAGAATTTGTTCCTGAAATTGATTTGAAAAAGATTGTTGAGGGATTGGGATACAAAGTTGTTGGAAAAGTAAGCGAACAAGAAATTGAAGAGCAAAAAGAAATTAAAAAAGCAAAATTGCGAGCAATTTTTGCTTTGCTTTTGAGTTTACCTTTAATGGTGACAATGGTTTTGATGTATTTTGGTAGAAAGATTCCAGGTCAAATCTGGTTTGAAGCCATTTTATCTTTTATTGTGGTTTATGTTTTAGGATGGAAAACCCACCTTTCAGCCTTTCGAGCAATAAAAAAGTTTTTTGCCAATATGGATGTTTTGATTTCTATGGGAACGACAGCAGCTTTTTTGTTTGGAATAGGAGCCTTTTTTGTTGAATTGCCAGTCTTTTTTGAAACTGCTGCCTTTATTATGGCTTTTCATCTTTTGGGAAGGTATTTGGAAGCAAGAGCTAGAGGAAAAACCTCTGAAGCCCTTCGTGAACTTTTAAAATTGGGAGCTAAAACTGCCAGAATTTTAGTTAACGGTAAAGAAAAAGAAATTCCAATTGAGGAATTAAAAGTTGGAGATATTATGATTGTTAGACCGGGTGAGAAAATTCCAACTGATGGTGAGGTAATTGAAGGACAATCAACAGTTGATGAATCAATGGCAACTGGAGAATCCCTTCCAGTTGAGAAAAAAGTTGGCGATAAAGTAATTGGGGCAACAATTAATCAAGAAGGAGTTTTAAAAATTAAAGCAACCAAAGTTGGTAAAGATACTTTTTTGGCTCAGGTTGTAAAACTTGTTGAAGAGGCTCAAAGGTCAAGAATTCCCATTCAAGAATTTGCAGACAAAGTTACTTCTTATTTTGTTCCAGTAGTTTTAATCATTGCTCTATTCACTTTTTTTGGCTGGTTGATTTTGGGGAAATGGTTTACTGCAATAGTAGCAGCAATTACTGTTTTAATTATTGCTTGCCCTTGTGCTTTGGGTTTGGCTACTCCCACTGCCTTAACTGTTGGAATTGGTCGGGGAGCAAAAGAAGGAATCCTTATTCGCCAGGGAGAGGCAATTGAATTGATGGGAAAAACAAAAATCATAGTTTTGGATAAAACTGGTACTTTAACAAAAGGAATTCCAGAAGTAACAGACATTAAGGTTTTTGAAGGAAATATAAAAGAAGAAGAACTTTTGCAAATTGCAGCTTCAGCTGAATCTGGTTCTGAACACCCTTTAGGAAAAGCAATTGTTAAAAAAGCAAAAGAAAGAGGAATTGAAATTTTAAAAGTTCAAAATTTTAAAGCCATATTTGGCAAAGGGGTGATGGCAGAAATCGATGGCAAAAAAATTTTAGTTGGGAGGAAAGAATTAATGAAAGAAAATAACTTGGATCTCTCAAACTATCAAGAAATGGTAAGCCAACTTCAAGAAGAAGGAAAAACTGTGATCTGGGTGGCTCAAGAAAATAAGATATTGGGTGCAATAGCAGTGGCTGACACTTTAAAAGATGAAACAAAAACTGCAATAGAAGCTCTTCATAAAATGGGATTTAAAACAATAATGCTCACTGGAGACAATCAAAAGACTGCCAAAGCAATTGCCAAAAAAGTTGGAATAGATGAAGTAATTGCTGAAGTTTTGCCAGATGAAAAAGTGAAAGTAATAAAGAAATTACAAAAAGATGGGAGAGTAAAAGTGGCAATGGTGGGCGATGGAATCAACGATGCTCCAGCCTTAACTCAGGCAGATGTAGGAGTTGCCATTGGCACTGGAACAGACATTGCCATTGAGGCTGGCAAAATTACTTTGGTTAGGGGAGATTTAATTTCTTTGGTAAACGCTATTTTATTGAGCAAAGCAACCTTTAAAATTATTCGCCAAAATTTATTTTGGGCTTTCTTTTACAATACTGTTGCCATCCCAGCTGCAGCTTTTGGAATTTTAGCTACGATGATCGGCCCTGTTGTTGCTGCAGCCGCTATGGCTTTTAGTTCCTTGTCAGTTGTCTCAAATTCTTTAAGACTAAGAAAGATAAGATTAAAAGAATGAATGAAAAAAGCCATAATCTTAACCTTGAATCTCTTCATAAAAAAGCCTTGATTTATGTCTGGGCAGGTATACTTTGGAATCCTCTGGAAGCCTTAGTTGCTTTTTGGGCTGGATTGCTGGCTAATAGTCCAGCACTAATTGCTTTTGGTATTAAAAGCTTCATTGAACTTTTTGCTGGCTTTGTAATGGTATGGCGCCTAAAAAAAGAGAACAACTCTCAAGAAGCAAAGTTTGCTGAAAAGAAGGCAGAGAAATTAATTGGAATTACTTTCTTTTTGTTGATAGGTTATATTCTATTTCATTCTGGGGGTTCTCTTTTGAGATGGTTTCCAGAACCTGAAATTAGCATAGTAGGGATTGCAATCGTGGTAGCCAGCGCAATATTGATGACAATTCTTTATGTTCTCAAAATGAGAGTTGCCGTTTTTTTGCAATCTCGAGCATTAAGAGCAGAGGCAATTGAGAGTCTAATGTGTGATTTACACGATTTGACTGTGCTTTTTGGACTTGGAGCCAATGCTTTGTTTAAATGGTGGTGGGCAGATCCCGTTTCTGCTCTTTTTTTAATACCTTTTTTGGCAAAAGAAGGGTGGCGGGCTAGCTTGGGAATCGATGAAAAAGATTTGAGCAAAACTCGAGTTTGTTTTTGTCGCAATTGTTTTTATGGGCTTTCCACCTGTCGCGGAAGTTGTTGTGTCCAAACAACCCAGCCATAAATTGATTATTTTTTTATAATTAATATAGTCTTGAGAAAGGTCAAATCAAAAAATTTCAATTTAAAAACAATGTACGAAGATTTAAAGGGTAAAGTTGCAATTGTTACTGGAGCCAGAAGAGGAATGGGAAAAGCCCATACCCTGGCTTTGGCAAGAGCAGGAGTTAAGGTGGTAGTGGCTGACATTTCCTTGGAAGACTGCCAAAAAGTGGTAGAGGAGATTAAAAAAGAAGGGGGTGAGGCTTTGGCTGTAAAATGTGACGTTACAAAAAAAGAAGAAGTTGATGAAATGGTCAAAAAAACAATCGAAAAATTTGACAGAGTGGATATTTTAGTTAATAATGCAGGAATTGCCCAGTTTGTGCCGTTTTTGGAAATGACCGAAGAGGATTGGGACAAAACTTTGGATATTAACCTGAAAGGATATTTTCTTTGTGCCCAAGCTGTTGCCAAAGAAATGGTAAAACAAAGATCAGGAGTAATTATTAACATTGCCTCAATAGCAATGGGTCAACAGGGAATTGGTTTCCCCGCTCTTGTTCATTATTGTGCTTCAAAGGGAGGGGTGGTTGCAATGACGGAAGCTTTAGCTTTGGAATTAGCCCCCTACAATATTAGAGTAAATTCAATTTCGCCTGGAACAATCGATACACCAATGATTGATCCTTTAAAATCTGATCCTAAGACACTAGAAAGAGTTTTGGCTAGAATTCCTTTGGGCAGAGTCGGAAAACCAGAGGAAGTTTCCAATTTAGTTTTGTTTTTAGCTTCTGATGCATCCTCTTATATGACAGGTTCTAATGTAGTCATCGATGGGGGTTGGCTTGTAGGTTAACTAGGAAAATAGAAAACCCTTGCCTTCTTCTTTAGGCACAAAAAATACAAACCATCCAAAGCTTCCAGTGAATTCTCTTATGGGTTATAATAGGTAATAGTACCTTCCCAATTTTGGGGTTGATAAGGATGATAAAGCTGAGTAATGGACACCAATTTGAGTTTGTAGCAGCAGCTGGGGCACTAGGGTTTGATGGTCGGGGCTGGCCCTGGGAATGGCCGTTTCGTTGGCTTGGCTTATTAGATCCACACCTTTTTACTATTGTGACCAAAACTTTACTTTTTGAGAAATGGCCTGGCAACCTTCGTTATCCTTGGGATGTAAGAAAAGTAATCAAATTCATTACAAGGGAAGGGAAAGAAATTAACCCGCTGATTGCCTTACTACGACCTCATTTAATTGGAGGAGTAGTTAATGCCGTTGGATTGGCTGGACCAGGTATTGAAAGATGGCTAAAAAAATCCTACCCAATTATTCAAAGGTACGGGTATAAGGTAATAGTTTCTATTTCTGGACCAAGGGGTGGTAAGGGAATTGTCGAGATTGCAAAGAGGCTCAAGAATTTGAAAAATGTGGTGGGAATTGAATTCAATGCCTCATGTCCGAACACTGACCCAACCCTTCTAGAAAATGCCGAAATGGTGATAGAAAATTGCTACGCTATAAAAGAGGTTACTGACCTCCCGCTTTTGCTGAAATTAAGTTATGTTCAGCCCTATCTCCAGATTGCCAAAAAAGTAGAGGGGGTTGTTGAGGCAATCAGTCTTAATACCCTTCCTTGGGAGGTTGTCTTTGGAAAAAAATTTCACCCTTGGCAAAATACGGTGGCGGTGGTATTTCTGGTCCAGTTACTCAGCCTTTTCTTTGGAAGATGATTTCTGAGTTGGCAAGGACAACATCCATTCCCATTATTGGAGCTGGTATTTGGGAATATGAAGACATCCAACGAGTAAGAAATCTTGGCGCCTCCGCCTTTCAGTTTGGAACTCTTTTCTTGGTTTATCCTTGGAAACCAACCCAATATGTCCGAAGATGGATGCAAGAAAATAAAAAATAGATCGTTAAAAATATATCGCTGAACCTAGGTTCAGCGATTTTTTATTACGTTAATAAGTTCCACAAGATCAACTAAAGAAAAGTTTACCACTTCCCTCTCCAGGAAAAAATTCACATTCAGGTTGGAATGGTCAGAATCTAACAGTCAAAAACCTTAAATTGTTATTTCTTTCTTTTCTGCTTTAAAACCTATTTTTTTATGAGTTCCATCGCAATAAGGTTTATCTTTCGATTGACCACAACGACAAAGAGCAGCAATTATGTTTCCATCAACTTTTACCAAGTAAGGCCCATTCATGGTGGCCTCAATGACAATTTTTTTGTTTTTCTTTCCACTTTCCATAAATATTTTTTATCTCTAAAGTTTTTTAATTGACCTTTTTATAAATTAAATTTTTCTGGGATTTATTTTAATGATTTTATCATCATCTGGCATGGGAAGGCCCCTGCCATCTCGATTGCTTGTTAATATATACAAAAAACCATCCGGGCCCAAAACAACATCTCTTAATCGACCAAATTTTTTATTAAAATGCTGTTTTAAGGTCATTTCTTTGGTTTTGAATTCATATAAACTTTGACCTCGCAAACCAACAAAAAATAAAGAATCCTCAAAGAAAGTAGCGCCAGCCGGTGCCCAGGTTTCTTTACCACTTTGAATTATTGGACTTTCCATTCCTTCTGCCCTTTCATCGCCTTTAATGATTGGCCAGCCATAATTTTTTCCAGGTGCAATTAAATTTATCTCATCAGTTCCTATAGCTCCATGTTCAGTTGCCCAAAGTCTTTCCTGTTTATCCCAGGCCAAACCCTGGGGATTACGATGACCCAAAGAATAGACAGGGGAACCAGGAAAGGGATTATCATCCGGAATTGAACCATCATCTTTTATTCGCAAAATTTTTCCAGCTAAAGAATTTTTGTCTTGAGCCAAATCAGGAATTTGGGCATCGCCCGTGGTAATATACAGAAGGTCGTCAGGACCAAATTTTATCCGTCCACCATTATGATAAATTGCCCCCGGAATATTATCAATAATTATTTTTTTATCAACTAGCTTTTTATTTTCCATTTTAAGTCTCACGACCCGATTGACCAATTCTTCATTCTTTTGATAAGTGTAATAAACATAAATAAACTGATTTTGGTCAAAATCAGGATGAACCGCGATGCCAAGTAATCCGCCTTCACCAACATGGGCAACCTCATCAATCACCAAGAGGGGTTCTGGTAGCAATCCTTCTTTAGGATCAATAAATCTTATTCTGCCCGGCCTTTCAGTAAAAATAATACTACCATCTGGCAAGAAATCGAGAGCCCAGGGGACTTCCAAATTTTTAGCAACAGAAGCTGCCAAAGGCGCCTCTAAAATTTCTTCTTCAATAACTACCGGTGGAAGTTTAGTCAACCTTTGGCCGAAAAAATTCCACCAAATAAAACTAACCAGAAACAAGACAATAAAAAGTATTATTAGATTTGTTGGAGCAATTTTTTTCTTTTCTTCTTTCATAGGAATCGGTAAAACAAAATTTTTTAAATTATTTTCTCATCTTGGTAAATGTTGTCAAGTTGCTATAAGTCAAGTAAAGAGAAAATACCAACTCGAAAACAATGGAAATTATTGGCAAAATCAGAAAAATTATTTCTACGCCAGGAAAAGAGTCGACCCTCGATTTTTAAAAAACAAGAAAATTGGCCAAAATTAGCAGTTTAGTTTTCTTAGTTTGCTGGTATCTTACCGTGACTCTGGCCTCTTGACAGATTGATTTGATTAGAATAAGATCTAAATAGGAATTATTCCTAATAATGCATTTATCTCAACCCTCAGATATAAAAACTAAACTTAAGCCTGGACACCCTCTACACACTTTAATAAGTGAGCATGAAGTGATTTTGCGATTTTTAGACAAACTTGAGAAAGTTACCCAAATTATTAAAAGAATAAAAGATTTTGAAAATCAAAAAGAATTTAACGAATTAAAACATATTGCCGAACATTTAATTGAAGCTGAACCTCATCACAAAAGAGAAGAGGAGGTTCTTTTTCCAGAATTAGAACGGCGGGGAGTGCTTGGTCCTCCTGAGGTGATGCGTCTTGAACACGCTGAGTTAAGAAAAAAGAAGGAAGAATTAAAAGAAATTTCTCAGAGTTTTAATAAGGAAAATTTTGTTGTCTTAAAAGAAAGGCTTGAGGAAATTTCTAATTTTATCATCACTTTCTTAAGAAACCACATTTTCAAAGAGAATAACATTCTTTTTCCAATAGCCTTAGAAGTTATTACCGAGCCCGATGTTTGGCAGAAAATGAAAATAGAATGCGATAAAATTGGTTATTGCTGCTTTACCCCGAAAGATGCCCAGTGAAAGAATTACCAACCAAAAGAAGATCATTTTAGAATATTTAAAATCGATAAAAACCCATCCTTCTGCAGAAATGGTATATCTTGCTGTAAGAAAAAAATTGCCGCAGATAAGTTTGAGTACGGTTTATCGAATTCTAAAAAATTTAAAAGAAAAAGGGGAAATTCTAGAAATTTCAGTTGACGGAGTATCCCATTATGACGGCGAGATTTCTCCCCATGCTCATTTTGTTTGTCAAAGATGCAAAAAAATTTTTGATGTTTTTGAAAAATGGGTTATTTTAAAGCATAAAAAATTAAAGGTCGGAAAAATTAATACCTATCAAATTTATTTTTATGGTAGCTGTAAAAACTGCCAATGAGGAAAAGCAATATTGTCACGATTGTCAAAAAGAAATAAAAATTGTTGGCAAAGAAATCAAAAATGGAGTGTTGCTTGTTTACGAGAAGGAAGGAGAGAAAATTACTGTTTTTAAATGTAACGATTGCTATCAAAAGAGCCAAGAATTGAGAAATTATCAACCCTGCGAAGTTTATTCAAGAATCGTTGGTTATTTAAGGCCGGTTCAACAATGGAATCTTGGTAAAAGAGAAGAATTTAGATGGAGAAGGGAATATCGGCAATTCCAGAAAGAAAAGTTGGTAAATTTGCCTTATGAGAAAATCCCAAGCAAGAAAGTTCCAGAATAAAGAGAGAAAATTGAAAGAGAGAATTTTAAAAGGGATTGAAAAATTTAATGAGATTAGATCGCCAGAGGCAGTAGCTGAACTGAAAGAATTAAAAAGAAGCCAGTTTTTGATTAAATTTTCTGGTCACATGTGCTTTACTTGCGGAACTTACGATTATTTTGACGATTTGGTTTACGAGCTTCGTGAGGTGGGATTGAAAACAAAAATTTTAAATTTTAAAAATTTCGGTAATTATTATTTAGTTAGTTACGAAATTCTATCACGCTAAAGGTCAAAAAATACAAAAGATTAAAAAATGAAACTATACTCAGAAGTTAAAAAAATTCCATTTGATCCAAAAAAACTAAAAAGTATTTCAGAGCGGTCGATCTCAATCCACCACGACAAACTATATGAGGGCTATGTGAAAAAATGGATTGAGATTCAAGAAAAACTGAAAAAGGTAGATAAATCCTTGGCCAACACAACTTATTCAGAATTTAGGGCTTTAAAATTAGAAGAAACATTCGCTGCCAATGCTATTGTTTTACACGAGGCTTATTTTGATGTCTTAGGTGGAGACGGAAAAGAAGAGGGAGAAATTATTGAGGCAATAAAGAGAGATTTTGGATCCTTTGAAAAATGGAAAGAAGATTTTATAGCAGTGGGAATGTCAGGAAGAGGGTGGGCGATTTTAGCCTACGATTTTAACGATGGAAAATTGCACAATTATTTAGCAGATTTGCACAATCAAGGTGGTATTTGGGGAGCAGCACCAATTTTGGCTATGGATGTATTTGAGCACAGCTATTTTATTGATTTTGGTTCAGACAGAAAAAGCTACATTGAAGCTTTCTTTGCTAACTTGAACTGGAAAGCAATTAATGATAGATATTTAAAGATAGTGAAAGGGGTTAAAAAATAGGAAAATACCAAAAGTAATGGAAGACAAAGAAAAAAGATATTTAAATCAGTTTGTTACAAGCGAACTGTTTGATTTAACCTTGTATCAAGAGTTGCTAAGAATTGAAAAAGAAAATTCTTTAAAAACCATTCTTTCTGAGCTGGTTGAAATAGAAAAGAAACATTTTGAATTTTGGCAAGGAGTGACCGGAGTTTCCCAACCAAAACTGTCGGTTTTCTTGAAAACCAAATTAAATTTGTTCTTAATTTTCAGAAAAATCTTTGGACCCGTGGCCACTGTTTTGATTTTAGAAATGATTGAGATTTATGGAATAAAGAAATATTTTTTGGTTTGGCAAAAATATAAAGAAACCCCCCTTGGTGAGAAAATAAAAGAGATTTTAAAAGACGAATTTGAACACGAAGATAAAGCAATTACTGAGAGAATTCAAAGAAAAATTAGTGTTGATAAAATAAGATCGGCTATTTTCGGGTTTAATGATGGTTTAATAGAAATTTTTGGGGCGTTGGGTGGATTTCTGGCCGCTTTTCAAAATTACTTTTTAGTCGGTTTTGCTGGTTTTATTGTCGGGCTAGCCGGTGCTATTTCTATGGGGGCGAGTGCCTTTTTATCAACAAAATCTGAAAGAGAAATAGAAGAAATAGAGAAGAGAAAAAAAGAAATTCTTGAACAAATTAATTTTAAAGAAACCAAAGAAAGCCCCAATTTCAAAAGAGAAGACGCTCTTTATTTGTCTTTTTATGTTGGCATATTTTATTTTTTAGGAGCCCTACTTCCGGTTTCTCCCTTTTTACTGGGAGCCAAGAGTGTTATTTTTCCAGCTTTAATTGGTTTGTTTTTAGTCTTGATTCTTTCTTTCTTTACTGCCTTTTTTGCTGGCGAAAATCTTCTCAAAAGGCTGAAATCCAATTTAATAATTATTGTTGGCGTAATTTTGATAACTTATTCGATTAGTTATTTAGTCAAAAGGTCGTTTGGTATTGAAATATAAAATCCTCTAAAAATTATGATTAAAATTGGTCAAAAACTACCAGATTTTACCCTGGAAGCTTTTCATCAAGGTAAGATAAAGAAAATTAGGCTCTCAGATTATGAAAAAAAATGGTTAGTTTTGGTTTTCTATCCTGCTGATTTTACATTTATTTGCCCAACAGAACTTGAAGAGTTGGCTGAATTATATCCTAAATTTCAAAAACTAGGAGCGGAAGTGTTAAGTTGCAGTACAGATACGGTTTTTGTTCACAAAGCCTGGCACGATATTTCAAGAAGCGTAAAAAAAGTTAAATTTCCAATGTTGGCAGATCCCGCAGGAAAACTTTGTAAGGCCTTGGGAACTTACATTGAAGAAGAAGGAGTCTCTTTAAGAGCGAGTTTTATTTTTGATCCCGATCAAAAATTGGTAGCCTTTGAAATGCACGATAACTCAATTGGTAGATCAGCCAAAGAATTGTTAAGAAAACTTCAGGCAGCAAAATTTGTTAGAGAAAACAAGGGTTTAGTTTGTCCCGCCTCTTGGGAACCTGGAAAGAAATCCCTGAAACCAGGGTTAAAATTGGTAGGAAAAATTTAGAAAAATATGCTTTTAAAAGATGAGCTTGGTCCAGAGTATATCGTAAAAGTTTACGATCCAAAAATTGGTTTGGAGGGGTTTTTAGTTATTGATAATACTGTTTTGGGACCAGGAAAAGGAGGAATTAGAATGACTCCAGATATCACCGAAGAGGAGGTCTTCAGATTAGCACGAATAATGACCTTCAAATGTGCTTTGGCTGATTTGCCATTTGGAGGGGCAAAGGGAGGGATTGTTTGGAAAGGAGGAGACGATAATTTAAAAAAGAAATTGATTCAAACTTTTGCTAAAAAAATAAAAATTTTTACCCCAAAACTTTATATTGCGGGTCCTGATGTTAATACTGGAGAAAGAGAAATGAAATGGTTTGTTCAAGCAACTGGTATTTTTGATTCAGCTACTGGCAAACCGAAACATCTTTGTTGTGTTAAAATTTCCAAGAAAAAGAAAAAATGCGGAATTCCTCATGAAATAGGCTCTACTGGTTTTGGAGTGGCTCAAGCTACTAAAGTAGCTTGTGATATTTTAGGTTTGGATATTAAAGGAGCTAAGGTTTCAATTCATGGATTTGGGAATGTTGGCTCTTTTACTTTCAAATATTTAACTCAAATGGGAGCAAAAGTAATTGCTATTGCTGATAAAAGCGGAGTTATTTTTTCAGAAAATGGTTTTGAGGAAAAATTAATCAATGAAATTATTGAAAAGAAAAAAGAAGTTGTCAGTTATCGAGGAAAAGCTCAAAAACTAAAATTAGAAGATTTTTGGTCAATTCCAGTTGATATTTTAATTCCAGCTTCAGTAACTGATGTAATTAACGAAACTAACAAAGATAAAATTCAAGCAAAAATTATCGTTGAAGGAGCCAACATTCCAATGAGAGAAAATATTGAAGATGAATTATTTAAAAAAGGAATTTTAATTGTTCCAGATTTTGTTGCCAACGCAGGAGGAGTAATTTCTTCTTTTGCTGAGTATAAAGGATATTCTCTAGAAAAAATGTTTTCTTTAGTAGAAAGAAAGATTGAAAAATCAACTAAAGCGGTTTTAAAAGAAAGTTTAAGATTGAATCAAAACCCCCGAAAGATTGCTGTCAATTTAGCTAAAGAAAAAATTTTAGCCAAAAAAGCTAAAAGAAAAAATAAATGAAAAGGGGCGTTCTAATTGCGTTTGGTGAACTTTTTTTAAAATCACCAGGAGTTCGAAAACTTTTCAAAAGGAAACTCTTAAATAATCTTTCTTTGTTTTTGAAAAAAGAAATCTTGAATTTCAAATTTTTTCTCAAAGAGAAAGGATATTTGTCGAAACGGAACAATTAAAAAAAGCAAAAAAGATCATTAAAAATGTCTGGGATTTCTTGGCTTGCAGAAAGTTTCTTTTTTGAAAAAGAAAGTTTAAAAGAAATTTCAGAATTTGTTGGCAAAAATTACAAAAATTGGATCAAAAAAGGAGAAAGTTTTGCAATTAGATTGAAAAAGGGAGTTGAGATAAAAGAAAAAAGAGAAAAAATAATTGAAGAGATTGCTAAAAATATAAAAAGAAAAGTAGATCTTGAAAGATCCAAAAAAGAAATTTTTTTTGGAAGCAAGAAAATGAGGTTGGTACCTCTATTTCAAAAAAGAAAAAGGAGCCGAGGGTTTGCCAGTTGGAATCTCTGGAAGGGTTTTATCTTTAATTTCAGGAGGAATCGATTCTCCAGTGGCAGCCTATTTGATGGCAAAAAAGGGGGGGTAGAAAATATTTGGTTGCATTTTCATTCTTTCCCTTTGGTTTCAAAAAGAAGTGTTGAAAAAGTTAAGGAATTAGCAAAAATTTTTTTGTATTTTCAACCAAAAATTAAAGTTTATTTTCTCCTCTTTCCAAAATTCAAATGGAAATTAGAACAAAAATTTTACCAAAATACCGAATTTTACTTTATCGGAGAATAATGCTAAAAATTGCTCAGGAAATTGCCAAAAAAGAAAAATGTCAGGCGATAGTTACTGGAGAAAGTTTGGGTCAAGTTTCTTCACAGACATTGCCAAATTTAAAAATAATTGAAGAAGGAATTTCTTTTCCAATTTTTAGACCTTTAATTGGTCAAGACAAAGAAGAAATAATCAATTTGGCAAAAAAATTAAAACCTATCAAATCTCTATTTTACCCCAAGAAGATTGTCGTACTTTATTTACTCCAAAACATGCCACAGCAGCTGGAAATTTAGAAATAATAAAAAAACTCGAGAAAAAATTAAACATTAAAAATATGATTTCCCAAGCAATAAAAGAGACGGAAATAGAAGAATATCATTTATGAAGAAATTTTTAATTTCTCTTTTGATTTTGATCCCCTTTGTTTTTATTTTTTATTTCTGGCCAAAAATAGAAGAAATTTTTATCCTCGAAATTCCAAAAATTCAAAATCTTCCTGAAAAAATTGAAGAGAGACCAAAGGTTCCAGAGGTTTTTCAAAAAGAAAGAGAGAAATTTTTCCCTCCGCCACTGAAAGTTATTCGAGAAGAAAAATCCGAGGCGATTTTGACCAAAGAAGGAATAATTGAATGGACAAACAAACAAAGAGAAAAGTATGGTTTAGTACCTTTAAAAGAAAATCAACTTTTAGACAAAAGCGCCTTGGCGAAAGTTGAAGATATGTTTGAAAATCAATATTTTTCTCATTATTCACCTTCTGGAGAGGGGGTTTCAGATTTGGCAAAAAAATTTGGATACGATTTTTTATTAATTGGTGAAAATTTGGCAATGGGAAATTTTTCATCTGATGAAGATTTAGTTTTGGCTTGGATGGAAAGCCCAGGGCACAGAGAAAACATTTTGAATGAAAAATATCAAGAAATCGGAGTCGCAGTTAAAAAAGGAACTTTTGAAGGAAAAGAAGTTTGGATTGCAGTTCAACATTTTGGATTGCCCTCTTCTTTTTGTAAAAAGCCAGATTTATCGTTGAAAGAAAAAATCGAGGAAAACCAAAAGCGAATTTTAGAACTTCAAAAAGAATTGTTGATTTTGAGGTCTGAAATCAGGACATTGAAGAGATGGCAAAAAGAAGAAATTTCACAAAAAATCGATCGATACAATGAATTGGTGTTAAAATATAATAATCTAATTGAGGAAACAAAAAATTTAATTGATCAATATAATTTTCAAGTGAACTCATTCAATCAATGTCTTTCTCAGGTTCTACGATAAAAAGCTCGATCTTTAAAACAAAAATAAACTGGCAACGTTTGACGTTGCCAGGAAAAAGGTGGATTTAAATAAAAAATCAAAATATGGAAATTAGCATCTTTTTGGCAAAATTTTGGGGTTGGTTTATGATAACCTCTTGTTTGATTTATCTTTTAAGAAAAAAATCCTGGCAAGATATTATTGAATTAGCAAAAGATAAAAATGCAGTAATCGTTTTTGGTTATTTAAGTTTGGTTCTTGGCCTGGTTTCTTTAATTTTTCACAATCTCTGGGTAGGAGATTGGAGACTAGCAATTACTATTTTTGGTTGGATTGCTTTAATTAAAGGAATTATTGGGATTGGCTTTACAGAATTGGCTCAAAAATGGACAGAAAAAATTGGAACTAATACAATGCTAATGAAAATTTTGCTAATCATAGGTATTCTTTTGGGCGCTTGGTTGATTTGGGTAAGTGGTTAAAAAAATTAAAAGCTTTCAAATAGGGGTGCACCAAAAGGCACCCCTTTTTCGTATTAGTATATATAGAAAGGTCGATTGAATTTTGAAGAGAAAAATAAAAAATATGTTAAAGAAATTTTTAATCTCAATTATTTTGCCGGTTTTGGCTTTTGGAATATTAATGGCAAATCCGGTTGAGGCAAAAGGTTTTGGTTTTTGGGGATGGGGTTTTGGTAGAATAAATTTAGACGATTGGGCCGAAAGAATGAAGAAAATGTTTGAGGAGTGGGCGGATCTTTTACAAATTAGTATTGAGAAAGTAAAGAATTATTGGGCAGAAGGAAAAACACTAAAAGAGATGATGGAGGCAGAAAATATCGGCCAAGAAGATGTCCAAAAGAGAACGAAAGAAAAGAGGTTGGAAGAGTTAAAAAATCAACTTCAGAAATTAGTGGAAAAAGGAATCATTACTCAAGAACAGGCAGATAAAAGGTTTGAAGTGATGAAAAAGTGGTTAGAAAATCAAGAAGAAAGGAGAATTTTCAGGGGTCATCGGAAAGGTTTTGGTAGAAGTTGGTTTGGATTTTAAATAAAAAATGGAAAAGGATTATAAAAAATCTTTTAAAGAACTCCAAGACTCGGAGCCACTTCCGGGACTTTTTGATCGGATTATTTTAGCGATCAAAAGAGAGGAGAAATTGCGACAAACCAAAAGATTGCTGGTTGGATTTTTATTTCTTTTGATTATCTCTACTATTACAACACCTCTTTCTTTTAAGGTTTTAATAATTCAAGCGAAAAATTCTGGCATTCTCTATTTTGTTTCTACTGCAATTTCTGATTTTGGAATTTTCCTTACTTTCTGGCAGGATTTTAGTTTGGCAATCCTTGAATCTTTGCCAGTGATGGCAATTGTATTTTTTATGGTCAGCCTTATTCTTTTTCTCTTTACCATCCGCCTCTTTCTTTACAGAAAAGAATTATTATTGGCGTATCTAATTCGTAGATAAAATATGGAAGAAAAACAAAACAAAAAACATGATATTTTGAAATGGATTATTGTAGGACTGCTTGCCATTATTGTTATTATTTTAATTTTTGGTTTGGGGGTTTTAATTGGCGAAAGGAAAGCAAGGTTTTCTTATCGTTGGACAGAAAATTATCACAGAATGTTTGCTGGGCCAAAAGTTGGATTTTTAGGAAGTTGGAGAATGCCACCTTTACCGCCCCTTGATGAATTTATAGAGGGGCACGGCACGTTTGGAGAAATCATTAAAATCGAAGGAAATAATTTGGTTGTTAAGGGAAAGGGAGATATTGAAAAGGTTATTGTAGTAACAGAAAAAACAGTTATTAAATTAGGCAGAGGAGATATTAAAGTTTCAGATTTGAAAGTTGGTGATATAATAGTTATTATTGGGTCTCCAAACGATAAAGGTCAAATTGAAGCAAAATTAATTCGGGTTTTTCCGCCAAAAACCAGTTTTAAAGGGATAAAATTCTATGAATAAAAAAGCGATAATTATTTTACTATTTTTATTCGTTCTGTTGGGAGGAGGATATTTTGTTTTCTCTAAAATTTCTCACAATAAAACCCAACCAAAATATATTTTAACTCAAGTAAAAAAAGACACAATTTCTTTGTCCGTATCAGGTTCGGGAAATGTAGAAGCCCTAAGTGAGGTTAATATTTCCCCCAACGTTGCGGGGAAAATACAAGCTATTTTCATCAAAAAAGGAAATTTTGTTAAAGAAGGACAACTTTTAGCTAAATTGGATACTTCAGACCTCGAAAATGCCATTTCAGGTTTAGAAACTCAAATTCAAACTACCAAAATGAATTTAGAAAGCGCTCAGAAAAATTTAAAGAAATTAGAAAATTCGACAAAAGATCTTTTAGAAAAATTAGATAAAACTTATCGTGACACTTTTGATTTTGCCGTTTCCCTTTTCAATTTGTTTTCCACTTTTTTTACCGAAATTGAAAATTGGGCAACCAAATCTTCTTTTGGTGATGAAATGAGTGATTTGGATTATTATCGTCATGTTGTTAATGTCTACCTTTTGCAAAAGGAAAACCTCATAGGTGACGAAGAGGAAAAAGAATTTCAAGGCCTGAAAAACGAGTATAAGAATCTGCAACTGCTTTATAAAACATTGAATAGCTTTTCCTCCAAAGAATCGCTCGATTCTTTTTTCAAGGAATTAAACAATTTTTTAATTAAGCTTTTTGAATTTTCAAAAAGGAATAAAGACACAATCATTTTTTTCAACGAAACAATTAGAGATTACAATCTCATATCCCCAATTCCTTCTTCAATCACCCAATTTCAACTTTCAAAATTTCAAACTTTTACTGAGAGTTTAAGTAACAGTAAACTAACGCTAAAATCAAATCTACTTCAAATTGAGACCACCAAAAATTCATTAGAAAACCTAGAAAAAGACATTGAAAATCAAAAAATTAACATTGAAACTTTAAAATTGAATCTAGAACAAAAAGAAAAAGATCTCTTCCATACCAAAGAAAAATTAAAAGATTATGAGATAAGGGCAAAAATTTCAGGAGAAATTACTGATCTTTCAGACACTATAAAAAAAGGGGATCAGGTATCACCTAGTACTGTTTTAGGTAAAATCACAACAAAAGAAAAAATTATAAAAATTTCTTTAAACGAAATCGACGCAGCTAAAATTAAAATCGGGCAAAAGGCAATTCTCACGTTTGATGCGGTACCAGAGTTAACTTTAACTGGAAAAGTAATAGAAATTGACAAAGTAGGAACTGTAAGCCAGGGCGTGACAAGTTATGGGATAAAAATTAGTTTAGATACAGACGATGAAAGAATAAAAACTGGAATGTCAGTTAATGCTGAAATTATTGTTGAGGCAAAAGTTGATGTTTTGACTTTGCCAAACAGCGCAATTAAATCAGAAGGTAATTTGCGCTATGTTCAATTAATAGAGGCACCAGAAGAAATCAAAAAGAAATTAAAAATTGGAACCGCTGTTACTTTACCAAAAGAGGTTAAAATCAAAAATCAACCAGTAGAAGTCGGGATTTCAAACGACACAATGAGCGAAATTTTTTCTGGAGTATCAGAAGGAGATATTGTTATTTCTTCAAGAATTACCCAGCAAACTCAAACAAGTCAAACCCAATTTAGGTTCCAAATTCCCGGAATGGGAATGCCACCGGCTCAAAGAAGATGATAAAAATAACTCAAAACTCAAATCTCAAAGGTCAAAGCTACAACTTACAACTTAAAACTAAAAAATTAGTTCAAATTTTCTTTCCTTTAAAAGATAAAGGGTTAAAAGTTGAAGTTTTGAGTTTTGAGCTTTGCCTTTTGAGTTAAATTTTATGATTGAATGTAAAAACATTACTAAAGTTTACAAAAACGAAGTAGAAACTTGGGCCTTAAGAGGAGTTTCTTTTTCTGTTGATGAAGGAGAATTTGTGGCAATTGTTGGTCCTTCTGGTTCTGGAAAATCAACTTTAATGCACATTTTAGGATGTTTGGATACGCCAAGTTCTGGACAATATTTTTTGGAAGGAAAAGAAGTTTCAAAATTGTCTGAAGATGAATTGGCAGAAATTAGAAAAAAGAAAGTTGGCTTTGTATTTCAAATGTATAATTTATTACCAAGAACAACTGTTTTTAAAAACGTGGAATTGCCTTTAATTTATGAAAATTTATCAAAAAAACAAAGGGAAGAAAGGGTTAAAAAAGCTTTAATGGCGGTAGCCTTTCCAGAAGAGTTTTGGTTTCATTTATCAAACCAACTATCTGGTGGAATGCAACAGAGAGTGGCAATTGCTAGAGCTCTAGTCAACAATCCAAAATTGATTTTAGCAGACGAACCCACAGGAAATTTAGATTCAAAAACTGGTGATGTTGTTTTGAAAACATTGATTGATCTGAATAAAAAGGGACACACCCTAATCATTGTCACTCACGAACTTTATGTGGCTCAATATGCAAAAAGAATTATTGCTTTGAAAGACGGTCAAATCATCGAGGATGCGCCAAGAGAAAAAGCAAAATCCTTAAAGTTGATCAAAGAGTAACTCAAAACTCAAAGGTCAAAACTCAAAAGTTCAACTCAAAACTTAAAACTAAAGATGATAACTCAAAACCCAAAAGTTAAAACTGATTTAAAACAGAGATGCTATGATTTTTCAATTACTGTGATTAAATTTATTGAAAAGTTGCCGCGAAAGAGGACGTTTTGGATAATTTCTGATCAACTTTTAAGATCTGCAACAAGTATTGGAGCTAATGTCGTTGAGGCAAAATCTTCAAGTTCTAGAAGAGAATTTATCAAATTTTATGAAATTGCTTTAAAATCTGCTAACGAGACTAAATACTGGCTAGAATTACTTCGAGACGCTATGGAAATTCCGGCGAGAGAAATTGAAATACTTTTAAAAGAATGTGAAGAAATTTCAAAAATGTTAGCCAAAAGCTTATTAACCTTAAAAGATAAAAGGTTTTAAGTTTCAGTTTTGCGTTTTGAGTTTTGAGATTTGAGTTAATTTCATGAAAATTGGGGATTTATTAAATGAGGCAATTTTTGCCATATCGGCAAACAAAGTCAGATCGGGTCTGACGATTTTGGGTATTGTCATTGGAATTGCCTCTGTCGTTGCCATGATTTCAATCGGTCAGGGGGCAAAAGGACAAATTACCCAAAGCATTGAAGGTTTGGGATCTAATATCTTAACAGTAATGCCAGGTGGGGCCAGAGTCGGGGCAGTGGTTATGGGTAGGGGAACAGCCCAAACTTTAAAAGAAGAAGATGTTAATGTTTTAAAAACCATCGAAGGAGTCTTGGATGTTGTGCCAATAACTCAAAGGAATTTTCAAATTGTGGCTCCAAACGGAAATAACACCAGAACGACAATCATTGGGGCAAGTCAAGGAATTTTCGCAGTTAGGGAAATTTCGATTGAATCTGGTTCAATTTTCAACGAGGAGCAAGTAAGAAATATTTCAAAAGTTGCAGTTTTGGGAAAAAATATTGCCAATGATCTTTTTGGAGAAGAAAACCCAGTTGGGAAGACAATTAGAATTTCAGGAATCAATTTCAAAGTCATTGGAGTAGCAGCACCAAAAGGAGGAGCAATGGGATTGGTTTTTGATGATATGGTTTATGTTCCAATTACAACAATGCAAAAAACTTTGGCAAGAACAGATTACTTAACTTCAATTTTGATTAAGGCAGAGAAAAAGGATTTATTGTCCCAAATTCAACAAGAAGCAGTTTTGCTTTTGGCAGAAAAACATAGGGTCGATCCCCAAAATCCTGACTTTTCAATTATTTCCCAGGAGGACATTTTATCTACTTTAACTCAAGTAACAAACACAATGACCATTTTTTTGGCAGCCATTGCTGGTATTTCTTTAGTAGTTGGCGGAATTGGAATTATGAATATGATGCTCACTTCAGTAACTGAAAGAACAAGGGAAATTGGTTTAAGAAAAGCACTCGGAGCAAAAAATAAAGAAATTTTGGCTCAAATTTTAACAGAGTCAGTTTTACTTACATTTTTAGGTGGAGCCATCGGAATTTTTATCGGTTGGCTAATTTCTTTAGGAATTTCAAAATTTGCTCAAATCTCAACTCAAGTTTCTCTTTCTTCGGTCATTTTGGCATTTTCAGTTTGTACGGCAATTGGAATTTTCTTTGGTTGGTGGCCAGCTCAAAAAGCAGCAAAACTTAATCCAATAGAGGCCCTGAGATACGAATAATAACTCAAAAGTCAAAGGTCAAAATTGATGCCTAAAACTAAAAATTTGAAAGGTCGTTTGAAACTTTCCAAAAATTATGAAAAAAAATTTAATTTTGATTTTAATTGCCTTAATTGTTGTGGGAATTGGAGGATTTTTTGGAGGAATGAAATACGGACAATCGCAGGCATTGAAAAATTTGACGCCAGAGAAAATGAGAGAAATTTTTCAACAAAGAGGACAAACATTCCAAAGAGGAGAGATTCCTCAAAGGCAAAGAGAAAGAGTAGGATTTTTATCAGGTCAGGTTATATCAAAAGATGAAAAGAGTTTAACGATAAAATTGCCAGACGGAAGCACAAAAATAGTTTTTGTTGCAGAATCTACTCAAATTCTAAAATCTGTAGAGGGAAATATTGAAGACATTGAAATTGGAAAACAAGTTTTAGTGTCTGGAGAACAAACGACTGAAGGATATCTCACTGCAAAAACAATTCAAATTAGATAAAATTTACTAATGGGAAAAGTTAAGGCTTTAGTTTTGTTTTCTGGAGGGCTAGATTCAATTTTGGCTTGTAAAATTTTAGAGAAACAAAAAATAGAAGTAGTTCCTATCTTTTTTAAATCTTATTTTTTTGGCCAGAAACTGCTCAAAAATCTGCAAGAGAAAATGGGCTAAATTTAAGAATCGAAGATATTTCAAAAGAGCATTTGGGAATTGTGAAAAAGCCAAAGTTTGGTTGGGGAGCTTCAATGAATCCTTGCTTGGATTGTCACATTTTGATGTTAAAGAAAGTGAAAGAAATAATGGAAAAAGAAAAATTCGATTTTGTAGCGACAGGAGAAGTTTTGGGAGAAAGACCATTTTCACAAACTAGGGGAGCATTGTTAACTGTTGAGAGAGAAAGTTCTTTAAAAGGTTATCTTTTAAGACCACTTTCTGCAAAACTTTTAGAACCTACAATTCCAGAAAAGAAAGGATTGGTAAAAAGAGAAAAACTTTTTGATATTCAAGGAAGGTCAAGGAAAAGACAAATTGAATTGGCAAAAAAATTTAAAATAAAATGGTATCCTCAACCTGCTGGAGGTTGCATTTTAACTGATTTGGAATTTGGAAAAAAATTAAGAGATCTTTTAGAAAAATATCCAGAATTTAATGGAAACGACGTAGAAACTTTAAAATTGGGAAGGCATTTTTGGGAAGGTAATGTAAAAATAATAATCGGAAGGAACTATGAAGAAAATTTGAAACTCGAAACTTTAAAGAGAAAGGGCGATCTTATAATAAAAATGAAAAATTATCCAGGACCTACAGCTTTAATCAGAGCTTATCAAACTAAGATCTCAAAAGAAATTTTAGAAAAAGCAAAGGAGTTAATTTTGAAATACTCAAAAAAAGCAAAGGATAAAACTGACGTTAAATTTTTAATCAAAAATGGCTGAAGGAATAAAAATTTTAAAATGTAGAATTTGCCAAAAAGTAAAAGAAGGAGTGCATTTGAGAAGTTATAATTTAAAGATTTGTCTGGATTGTTTTTTGGATTTTTTTAGAAAAAGGGTAAAAGAAACGATCGAAAGGTTTAAAATGTTTTCTCCAAAAGATAAAATCGCAGTGGCAATTTCTGGTGGAAAAGATTCTACTGCTTTGGCAAAAGCTTTAAAAGACTTGGGATACAACATTACTTTGTTCCATATTAACTGCCAAATCAAAGAAGAAGATTTTTCAGAAAAATCTCAAAAAGCAGTTGAAGAGTTTGCAAAAAAGGAAAACTTACCATTGAAAATTCTTAACTTTAAAGATGAGATTGAAGTTGATGTAAAGTTAGCTGCAAAAATTTTGAAAAAAGAAATTTGTGGAGTTTGTGGAATGATAAAGAGATATCTTTTAAACAGGGAAGCAAAAGATTTTGATGTAATCGTTACAGGCCACACTCTAAACGATGAAGCAGCCTCTCTTTTGAAATCTTTAATTTTTTGGCAAGAAGGATTCATTAGAAGGCAGTTTCCAGTTTTGAAAGAAGAAGAATCCTTAAAAAAGAGAGCAAAACCATTGACACTTTGTTTTGAAAGAGAAACAAGACTTTTTTGTGATATTTTAAAATTACCTTATTTGAAAGATCGCTGTCCTTTAAGAGGAGGAACCTACGTTTTGTTTAAAAAGATTATTGAAGATTTAGAAAACGAAATGCCATCTTCTGTTTTGAATTTTTACAAAGGATTTTTGAGAAGGAAAAGAATTTTTGGGAAAGAAAAACTTGAAAAACTTTCTCCTTGTAAAAAATGCGGTTATTTAACAGTGGCAGAAATTTGCAATTTCTGTAAACTAAAAGAGAAAATTAAATCTTTCTCAAAAACCGTCGTCTAATTCTTGCCATGGCAAAAATTAGACGACACTTTTTATGGGGATAAGAAAATACAAGTATTATTTTAAAAAACCGAAATCAGAAATTGCGAAAGACATTTTGAAGTGGTTGCTTATTTCTGGGATAATTTATGTTGCTGCTTCATCTCCTTATTTTTGGAGAAATTTGATAAAAAGTTATCTTCGATGGAGAAAGTATCCGAGAAAAAAAGTCGTCGATACTTTTTATCGCCTTCGAAAAAGAGGTTTGATTAGGTTTGAGAAAAAAAGAAAACAAATCTATATTTATTTAACAAAAGAAGGTAAGAAAATGGCAGGATTTTTACAGATAGATGACTTGAAAATAAAGAGACCTAAAAAATGGGATGGGAAATGGAGAGTTTTAATATTTGATATTGCTCAATTGAAAAAACTTTATCGGGAAGCCTTGCGTGGGAAGTTAAAGGAATTAGGATTTTACCAACTTCAAAAAAGTGTCTGGGTTTGCCCATTTGATTGTCGAGCTGAAGTTGAGATTTTAAAAGATTTTTTCGGACTAAGAGACAACGAATTGAGATTGATTCTCGCTATTGATATTGAAAATGATACTTTCTTAAAAAAACATTTCAAACTGTCGTGAAATTTAAGCCATGGCAAAAATCAGACGGCAGTTTTTTGAGGAATTTATCTCTTTTTAGGGTCTTGAATCGTTTTATTTAAAGTTTAATTTGGGCATTGAAAGTTTAAATCGATTGAGGATAAAATTAGAGTAACAATGAAAGAAGGAGAATTGATCTTACTTGAAGACAAAAAAGGAAAAAAATATCTCTTTGTTCTCAGAAAAGGAGGAATTTTTGCTTTTCACAAAGGAAAAATTTTGCACGATGAAATTTTAAAAAAGAGAGTGGGAGAAACGATCGTTTCTTCTAAAGGAGAGAAACTTTTGATCTTAAAACCAACTCTAAGAGATTTTGTTTTAAAAAAATTAAAAAGAATTTCTCAAATTATTTATCCAAAAGATGTTGGTCAAATTTTAGTTTTGGCAGATATTTTTGAAGGAGCAAAAGTTTTGGAAGCAGGAACTGGTTCTGGAGCTCTGACTTTGTATTTGATTAGAGCAGTAGGGGAAAAAGGAAAAGTGGTTTCCATTGATGAAAGAGAAGATATGCTTGAAAATGCAAAGAAAAACATTGAAGAGTTCTATCAAAAAAATATAGAAGAAATTAAAAATTTAACTTTGAAAAAACAAAATTTGTCAGAGATTGAGGAAAAAGATTTTGACAGAGTAATTTTGGATTTGCCAGATCCATGGAATTATCTTAAAAAAGTTAGAGAAGTTTTAAAAGAAGGAGGAATTTTAGCTTGTTGGTTGCCAACTGTTCTGCAAGTTTTTGAATTGACAGACAAAGTTGAAAAAGAATTTTCAAAAGATTTTATTTTAGAGGGAATTTTTGAAACTTTGCAAAGAGAATGGCAAAAAAGAAAAATTGCTTTAAGACCAAAAGATAGAATGGTAGCTCACACTGGGTTTCTAATAATTTTCAGAAAATTAAAGTCTTGATACAATTAAAAAATGCAAGATATTTTTGAAGATCTAAAATTTAGGGGGCTGATTTATCAAATAACCAACGAAAAAGGATTGAAGGAAAGGTTAAAAAACGAAAAGATTGTTTTGTACTGTGGATTTGATCCTACAGCTCCATCTTTACACTTGGGAAATTTGGTCCCCCTTTTAACATTAAGAAGATTTCAGGCTTTCGGTCATCACCCCATCGCATTGGTTGGAGGGGGAACTGCTTTGATTGGAGATCCTTCAGGAAAGACAAAAGAGAGAATTTTAAACCCGGTAGAGAAAGTTAGAGAGTGGGGAGAAAGGCTCAAAAAGCAATTTGAGAAAATTTTAGATTTTGCAACAAAAAAGAATCCGGCAAAAATTTTAGACAATTTTGAATGGCTTTCAAAGATTGATTTAATTTCTTTTTTAAGAGATTATGGAAAACATTTTCAAGTTTCTCAAATGATCTCTAGAGAATGGGTAAAACAGAGGGTTTCAACTACCGGAATATCTTTTTGCGAATTCTCTTACATGGTTTTGCAAGCAATCGATTTTTTGAAGCTTTATGAAAAAGAAAAATGCCAACTTCAAATTGGAGGATCTGATCAATGGGGAAACATCGTTTGCGGAATAGAACTTATAAAGAAAATAAAAGGAGTAGAGGTTTTTGGATTTACCCTTCCTTTGCTTTTGACAAAATCAGGAAAGAAATTTGGAAAAACAGAAAAAGGAGCGATTTTTTTGGACAAAAATTTAACCCCAGTTTATCAGTTTTACCAGTATTTAATCAACACCGATGACCGAGATGTAATTCAGCTTTTAAAATATTTTACTTTTCTTTCAAAAGAAGAAATTGAGGAAATCGAAAAAGAAATGGAAGAAAACCCCAAAGAAAGAAAAGCCCAAAAAGTTTTGGCAAGAGAATTAACAAAATTAATTCACGGAGAAAAAGAATTAAAAAGAGTGGAAAGAATTTCAGAATTATTGTTTTATGGAAAAGTCAAAGAATTGAAAGAAGAAGAAATAAAAGAAGCACTTTTTGATGTCCCAACAAAGAAAATATCCATTGGAAAAGAAATTGAGGTTTTGGATCTATTAAAAGAGGGGGGAGTAGTTAATTCAAAAAGTGAAGCTAAAAGATTGATCCAACAAAAGGGAGTGATGATTAACGAAGAGTTAATTGAAGATAAAGGAAAGAAATTTTCTAAAAAAGATGCTATGTATGGTAAATACTTTGTAATTAGAAAGGGAAAGAAAAATTACTTTTTAGTTGAACTTGAAAACTAAAAGCCAACCAGCCTAATTTCTTCTTCAAGTTGAACTTTGAATTTTTTCTTGACTTCTTTTTTTATTTTTTTTATTAACTGGATTACCTCACTTGCCCTTGCCCCCTCCACGTTTACGATAAAATTTGCGTGTTTTTCTGAAATCTTTGCCCCACCGATTTGATAACCCTTTAATCCTGCTGCTTCAATTAAGGCACCGGCTGGTAAAAAACCATTTTTTATTTTTCTCTTAAATTTTTCTTGAATTTTTTTGGGAACTTTTTTTATTGGTACATTTTTAAAAATAGAGCCTGCACAAGGAAATTCAAGGGGTTGTTTCTCTTTTCTTAACTTTAAAACCTCCCTAATTTTTTCTTCAATTTCTTTTTTATTTCCCTCTTTTAGTTTCAGGACAGCTTCCAAAATTATCCAACTCCCTTTTCTTTTAAAAATGCTATCTCTGTATTCAAATTTACAATCTTTATTCTTTAATTTTGCAATTTGCAATTTGCAATTTTCAATTTTTAAAATTTTAACTTCTTCAACTAAATCTCCAATTTCTCTTCCAAAAGCTCCAGCATTTCCCCAAATTGCTCCCCCCAAGGTTCCTGGAATTCCTGCCAGATTTTCAAGCCCAGAGAGCCCTTTTTTTGCTGTTTCAAGAACTAATTTTTGTAAAGGCACACCAGCTTCAGCAATGAGTTTCGTATTGCGTATTTCGTGTCTCGTATTGCGGAGTTTTATTACAAGACCTCTAAAACCCTCATCTGAAAACAAAACATTACCTCCTCCACCCAAAATAAAGAAAGGGATTTTTTTATTTTTTGCCCATAAAATTGCTTTTTTTAAATCTTCTTTATTTTTTGCAACAAAAAAGTACTTAGCTAACCCCCCAATTTTGAATGCAGTATATTCTTTTAAAGAAACATTTTCTTTCATCTTGAACATTTTTTTATTTTATCAAAAATTCGAAATTTTAGAACCTTTTCTTGACAAATGGTGATTTTTTGAATATATATTCATAATAGAAAGGTCAACACTTAAAAACTAATAAGATATAAAAACTATGCCTTGGGGAATGGGAGGAGGTCCTTGGTGGGCCTATCCAGAACTTAGAAAAAATTGGTGGAGATGCTGGAGATTTCCTTGGTTGCCGAGAGGTTGGTGGGCATTTCCTGAATATTTTGAGAAAATTACTCCCGAAGAAGAAAAAGAAATGCTTTCGGATGAACTTAAAGCTTTAAAGGAAGAAATGAAGGCAATTGAGAAAAGATTGAAAGAATTAGAAAAGAAAAAATGAAAATTGCAATTTCAGCAAACGGAAAAAATTTAGAAGACACAGTAAGCGAAGTATTTGCCAGGTGTCCCTATTTTCTCATTGTCGCGATTGAGAACGGAAAGATTAAAAGTTTTGAAGCAATTGAAAATGAAGCTGAAAAAAGAAAAGGAGGGGCAGGAATTTTCGCCGCTCAATTGATGGCCGAAAAGGATGTGAAAGCTGTAATCACAAAAAATATTGGACCAAGGGCCTTCGATGTTTTAAGACAATTTAATATTGAGGTTTATCAAGGAGAAGGGAAAGTAAAAGAAACAATTGAGAAATTTATTCAAGGAAAATTGGAAAAATTCGAATGAAAATAGCATTCGCTACTGACGGAAACAATTTAAAAGATAAGGTTGCTTTGCATTTTGGAAGAGCAAAGAATTTTTTGATTTTCGATACTGAAAAAGAGACTTTTGAAGTTTTTGAAAATCCAGAACTAAAAGGGAAAGAACTTCCACCAGATTTTTTGAAAGGACAAAATGTTGAGATAGTCATTGCTTTTAGTTTAGGCCCAAGGGCTTTTGAGAAATTCAAGAATTACAAAATCAGGGTTTTTAAAGCAATTGAAGGCACGATTTTAGAAAATCTTAAAAAATTTGAAGAAAACAAATTAAAAGAATTATCAAAAGAAGATATTTTTTAAATTATGAAAATAGCAGTTACGGGAGGAAAAGGGGGAGTGGGAAAGTCGATGGTGGCAACTTCTTTGGCAGTGGAATTTGCGAAAAGCAAAAAGACAATTTTGGTTGATGCCGATGCAGAATGTCCAAATTGCCATTTGTTGTTATCAATAAAAAGAAAAGAATTCAAAAAAGTTTTTCAGTTCGTTCCTAAATTTGATTTTGAAAAATGCAAAAAATGCGGAGAGTGCGCAAAAGTTTGCAAGCAAAATGCCATCGTTTTTGTCAAAGGAAAATATCCCGCTTTCTTGAAAGATTCTTGTATTGGTTGTAAAGCCTGCGTTTTGGCTTGTCCTTTCGGAGCAATAAAAGAAGGCAAAAAAGAAATTGGGAAAATTTTTGTTGGAAAAAATTATAATGTCGATTTGGTTTCAAGCGAACTGAAATTAGGAGAACTTTCTTCTGGAGAAGTAGTGAATGAAGTAAGAAAAGTAGCCGATGAAATTGGAGAGAGAATAAAAGCAGAAATTATGATTATAGATTCTGTCCCAGGAATTGGATGCCAAGTAATTGCTTCTTTAGTTGGCACAGATTATGTTGTTACAGTAACTGAACCTACGCCATCTGCCCTTTTTGATCTAAAAAGAGTTTTGTATTTGGCAAATCATTTTAAAATTCAACACGGAATTGTTATTAATAAATTTGATCTAGCAAAAAATTTTTCAAAAGAAATAGAAAAGTTCGCCAAAGAAAATAAAATTGAAATTTTGGGGAAAATTCCCTACCATAAGGATTTTTTAAAATCTACTTTAAAAATGAAGCCAATAGCAAAAATAAATCCCAAACTTCAAAAAAAATTTGAGAAAATAATTGAAAAAATTTTATGAAAGAAAAAATTGCGAAAATTTCGGTATTGGCAAATGTTATTTTGGCTGGAATAAAAATTTCTGCGGGGATTTTATCAAAATCAACTGCTGTTTTAGCCGAGGGTTTTCATTCCTTGGCAGACATTTTTTCTTCTTTGATTTCATTTTTAGGGATTAAAATTTCAAAAAAGCCAGCTGACAAAAAGCATCCTTATGGCCATTTTAAATTTGAGGTTTTGGCAGGATTTTTGATTACTTTAATTTTGTTTTTTACTGGAATTTGGATAATTTTTGAGGCATACCAAAAATTCAAAAATCCTTCTTTGATAAAAATGCCAATTTTGGCTTTCTCTGTAATGATTTTTTCAGCCTTAATTAACGAGATAATGGCTCGCTTGAAAATTCATTTTGGGAAAAAAGAAAATTCGGTTGCTTTAATTTCAGATGGAGTTCATTCAAGAATTGATGTTTTTGCATCCTTGGCAGTTTTTGCTGGTTTAGTTTTGAATAAATATTGGATTTTTACCGATTCAATTTTAGCTTTTTTAATCGGTATTTATATTGTCAAAGAATCTTTTTCACTCGGGAAAGAAGCAATAGATTCTTTGCTTGATGTTTCTGCTCCTCCAGAGGTTGAAGAGAAAATAAAAGAAATTGCTAAATCTCAAGGGATTGAAATTTCAGATTTAAAAACTCAAAAGAAAGGTTCTGTTTTTACTGCCAATTTGGAAATAAATTTACCTCAAAATTTAAACATTGATCAGGCGACAAAAATTTCAGAAAGTTTAAGAGAAAAATTAATGAAAGAAATTAAAAATTTAGTTTATGTTGCAATTCAGATTAAAAGTCATGAAGTTGAAACTGGATTTTATAGACCTGTTTTTCGAGGTTTTGGATTTGGTCGAGGTTTTGGTTGGAGAAGGAGATTTAGGGGCAGGGGACCTGGGGGATATTGCGTCTGCAAAAAGTGCAACTACAGAGTAGAACATCAACCTGGAGTTCCTTGTTCAAGTTTAATTTGTCCAAATTGTAAAATTCATTTAACTAGAGAATAATATGGTAAGACCCATTAAACCAAGAAGAGTTCAATTCGATCCAAGAGCAGTTTATTTTAAACCGAGAGCCATTCCTCTTTCAATGTTAGATGAAGTTGAATTATCTTTGGATGAAATTGAAGCATTGCGACTTTGCGATTTGGAAGGACTAGACCAAGTTGAAGCAGCAAAGAAAATGAAAATTTCCCAAGCCACTCTTTGTCGAATTT